>Ga0183101_1000074_pt1 | contig 228890 bp, 184 predicted proteins | sample Biomet3_FD_127790 | JGI IMG/M metagenome (GOLD analysis project Ga0183101, IMG submission 127790) | Microbial communities from bioreactor (seeded with sewage sludge) at LBNL, California, USA - Biofuel metagenome 3 | ecosystem: Engineered > Bioreactor > Anaerobic > Unclassified ... | reverse complement strand
GTTACTCACCCGTGCGCCGGTCGTCAGCGGTATTGCTACCCTGCTACCCCTCGACTTGCATGTGTTAAGCCTGTAGCTAGCGTTCATCCTGAGCCAGGATCAAACTCTTCATTGTAAAAGTTTTATTTAAATTCTGTCCAGGATTCCGTTTATCTTAATTGACGGTTCGCATTTTATTTTTACCAAGTACATGTATCAATACACGCACTTAATGCTCTTGTACTACTTGTTTCGTTTATTTATAATCTCTTCAAAGAACGATTGCTTTTTGTTTGCTCTAAGCGCTTCTTTCGAAGCGAAAGCGGATGCAAAGATAAGACTTTTAAGTGATACGTTCCAAATTTTAGAGCAACTTTTTTAAAAGTTTTTTTCTTCAAACATCCCGAAGAACCAGCATTTCAATCAACACTCTGTCTCTCTTGCAAAGCGGGTGCAAAAGTAGACCTTTATTCCTACCAATCCAAATATATCTCACTCTTTTTTCTCACTTTTTTTGCAGATAACACTTAAGTCGCTGAACTACAACTGTGTTGTAGAACATATTTTTTAGTGATTTTAGAAGAGGTTCAAGAAAGGCTCTCTTGGATATACATAATATATACGCGCGCGAAAGAAGATATTCTCTATAATCACTATTAGAGGCTCTTTAAGGCGTACAAATACAGTTGAAAGAAAAAAGAATTTCGAATTAGAGAATTTTATTAGTACCATATTTGATATCGTATTTAATCTTAAAAATGACAATTCACCTCAAGAATATAGCTTTGCTTGATAATGCAGCAAATAATTTGAGCAATAATAATTAGCTTGCATTTCTAAATGCAGCGCAGATTGCGGATTATTTTTAATGATCTTCTATTGTTCATTATAACAAGCAAAAACAAAATTGATCTTCCACATCTTCCACTAAAATACGCAGAAAGCCTTTGAACAAGGACTTTCTGTTAGTAGCAGATAAAAATATTCAACCAATCATCTGCTACAAAATCGGGCTTATCTGCTACAAAGCAGCTTTATCTACCACTAGATTAAACGCTCTAGAACATCATAGCCGATATTATCATTAATTATTGGTGAGGAATTTCAACTTATTGAGCATACGATAAAAATGAATATAAATTGTAATGATGGACTCGTTTAGCGCTTCTCCCTGCCAGATTAACTAATTTTGCAAAGAAACATAAGTAAGCCCGCAGCCAAGGGCTTATGGGTTCTCGAATAAAGTCCCATGGGTTTTCGGCTGTAGACTTATGGGTTCTGGGCCGAAGGCTTACTTAGCTAAAATAGGAAAATCGGGAAACAAATTAAATATGATGTAATAAACCAGAAAGTAGAGCGAACTGTTGTCTTTCAAATTACAGCGTAACTTAAATAGCCAGTTAGTGGCAGATAACTGATTTTAGTGGTAGATAAACACGGTTTAGTGGCAGATAAATTGTATATAAAGTTTATCTTACACCAACTTAAAGCATTATTTATCAATAGCTTAAATCAATTTAGTAGCAGATAGGGAGATAAACTGCAAAAAAATATTTGTTTGTATTCAGATCTTGCTAAAAAGAAACTGCGTTAGCAAAAACTAATTTTGCTAACGCAGTTGTTATATTAAACTTTATACTTTTTATAGATAAAAGCTATATAAAGCTTACTTATATTCGTCCCAACTCTTAATCTGCAAGTCATCAAGATTTATACTACAGAAAGCAGTAATAAATTCACTTGCTAATCTAGGATTGGTTATCAGCGGAATATTTAAATCAATGGCTGCACGACGGATCTTATATCCATTAGTAAGCTCGCCAGGAGTCAGGTTCTTTGGTATATTTACCACCATATCAATTTCTTTATTATGAAGTAAATCCAAAGCCTGAGGTGTTCCCTCTTCGCTTGGCCAATATACTAATGTATTTGGAATACCATTTTCTTCAAGGAACTTATGTGTACCTCCTGTTGCAAACAAGTTATATCCTTTTTCAACAAGAAGACTTGCTGAAGATAGCATATCTGTTTTATCCTTCGCTGTACCTGTAGATAAAAGAATATTTTTTTTAGGTATCTTGTAGCCTACAGAAAGCATTGATTTTAATACTGCGCAAGAAGTATCAGACCCAATACAGCCAACTTCACCCGTACTAGCCATATCGACCCCTAACACTGGGTCAGCTTTTTGTAGACGAGAGAATGAGAACTGAGATGCCTTAATACCTACGTAATCAAGATCAAACAAGCTTTTCTCTGGTTTCTCTACTGGTAATCCCAACATGATCTTTGTAGCCAGTTCAATAAAGTTGATCTTTAAAACTTTGCTCACAAATGGGAAACTACGAGAAGCACGAAGATTACATTCGATAACTTTAATATCATTATCCTTAGCTAGATACTGAATATTGAATGGACCAGAAATGTTCAGCTCTTTAGCGATTTGCTTAGAGATTCGTTTAATTCTACGTACTGTTTCTACATAAAGTTTCTGTGGAGGGAACTGAATTGTAGCGTCACCAGAGTGCACACCGGCAAATTCAATATGTTCGCTGATAGCATAAGCAATGATCTCACCATTCTCTGCAACTGCATCCATTTCAACTTCTTTAGCATGCTCGATAAACTGACTTACAACAACCGGATGCTTTTTAGAAACATTTGCTGCCAATTGTAAGAATCGAACCAATTCTTCCTGATTAGAGCAAACATTCATTGCAGCACCACTTAGCACGTATGAAGGTCTAACCAATACCGGGAATCCAACTTCTGCAACAAAGTCGTTAATATCTTCCATGCTGGTTAGTTCTCTCCATGCCGGCTGATCCACGCCAATGCGGTCTAACATTGCAGAGAATTTATTTCTGTCTTCTGCATTATCAATGCTTTTAGCTGAAGTTCCAAGAATATTGATGTTCTGTTCATCCAATCTCATTGCCAGATTATTTGGAATCTGACCGCCGGTAGATACAATTACACCGTGTGGGTTTTCCAGTTCGAGGATATCTAACACACGTTCAAATGTAAGTTCATCAAAATAAAGACGATCACACATATCATAATCTGTAGATACAGTTTCAGGATTATAGTTGATCATTACACTGCGCCAGCCTTCCTTTCGGATTGTATTCAGTGCGTTAACTCCACACCAGTCGAACTCAACAGAACTACCAATACGGTAAGCACCAGAACCTAGAACTACAATTGATCGGTGGTCGCCCAAATAATGAACATCATTTGCAATTCCGCTGTATGTTAGATACAGATAGTTTGTTTGAGCTGGATATTCAGCTGCAAGTGTATCGATCTGTTTTACAACCGGAAGTATGTTAAATGACTTACGATAAGCACGTACCTTCAACATAGCCTTTTCCATATCATTTCCATTCTTCAGAACAGCGCGAGCTATCTGGAAATCAGAAAATCCCTGAACTTTAGCTTTACGTAGTAAATCGGATGAAAGGGCTTCTAATGAATCAATTGAGTCAAGCTCCTTAGCAGTATTTACTATATTCATCAATTTCTGAAGGAACCATTTATCAATCTTTGTCAAATCATGTATCTGATCAATAGTATATCCTGCTCTGAAAGCCTCGCTGATAACAAATACACGTTTATCTGTTGGTTCTTGAAGAGCCTTATCAATATCCTCGATAACTAGTTCTTTGTTTTCCACAAAACCGTGCATTCCCTGACCAATCATACGAAGACCCTTCTGAATAGCTTCTTCGAAGGTACGACCAATAGCCATAACCTCTCCTACCGATTTCATGCTACTACCTAATTCACGATCTACTCCGCGGAATTTACCTAAATCCCAACGTGGAATCTTACAAACTACATAGTCAAGAGCTGGTTCAAAGAATGCAGAAGTAGTTTTTGTTACAGAATTCTTTAAATCGAACAATCCATAACCTAATCCAAGCTTAGCTGCAACGAATGCCAATGGATATCCTGTTGCTTTAGAAGCTAATGCTGAAGAACGACTCAAACGGGCATTTACTTCGATGACACGGTAGTCTTCACTTTCCGGGTCGAAAGCATACTGCACATTACACTCACCAACGATTCCGATGTGACGGATAATACGTATGGCAAGCTCACGTAGTTTATGATATTCGCTGTTAGTCAGAGTTTGCGAAGGAGCAATTACGATACTTTCACCGGTATGAATTCCCAGCGGGTCGAAGTTCTCCATGTTACAAACCGTGATACAGTTATCGAAGCGGTCACGAACAACTTCATATTCTATTTCTTTCCAGCCTTTCAATGATTTTTCAACCAATACCTGAGGCGAGAAAGAGAAAGCCTTTTCAGCTAATTTATTTAGTTCTTCTTCGTTATCGCAGAAACCAGATCCAAGACCACCCAATGCATAAGCTGCACGAATAATTACAGGATAGCCAAGTTCCTTTGCAGCGCGTCTTGCGTCCACAATATTTTCTACAGCTTCACTCTTTATAGTCTTAACATCGATTTCATTAAGTTTATTAACGAAAAGCTCACGGTCTTCAGTATCTATGATAGCCTGCACCGGAGTTCCTAATACTTCTACATTATATTTTTCAAGAAGACCTGCTCTATATAGTTCAACACCGCAATTCAATGCAGTCTGTCCACCAAAAGCAAGCAAAATACCCTGAGGTTTTTCCTTCTGAATTACCTTTTCTACAAAAAAGGGAGTGACCGGCAAAAAATAAATAGTATCGGCAACCCCCTCAGATGTTTGAACAGTAGCAATATTCGGATTAATCAACACCGTTTGAATACCTTCTTCACGCAAAGCTTTCAAAGCCTGCGAACCGGAATAGTCAAATTCTCCGGCTTCTCCAATTTTCAAAGCACCGGAACCAAGTATTAATACTTTCTCTATTTTATCTTTCATTGATTATTCTTTTTAATATTAGAGCATCTCTACAAATTTATCGAACAAGAATTCTGTGTCCGTTGGACCACTCGCTGCTTCAGGATGGAATTGCACTGAGAAGAATGGTTTCGTTTTATGTTTTATACCTTCATTGGTATTATCATTCATATTAATGAAGAATGGTTCCCAATCACTTGTCAATGTAGCATTGTCTACTGCATATCCGTGATTCTGACTGGTAATAAAACATCTGTTTGTACCTACCATACGCACTGGTTGGTTATGACTACGGTGACCATACTTCAATTTATAGATATTAGCTCCTCCTGCTTTAGAAAGCAACTGGTTACCCATACAGATTCCGAAAATTGGTTTATCTCCATTCAATGCTTTACGAATGTTCTGAACAGTAACATCGCACATATTAGGGTCACCCGGTCCGTTTGATATGAATAATCCATCATATTCTATTGTATTAAAGTCATAATCCCATGGAACTCTGATTACAGTAACATCTCTTTTAAGCAAGCAGCGAATGATATTGTGTTTTACTCCACAATCCACTAACAGTACTTTCTTTTTTCCATTTCCATAAGTAATAACCTCTTTGCAGCTAACACGTGCAACCTGATTAATAAGATTTGGATCTACAAAAGGAACATCATTTTCTGGTTTTAATTCCCCGTTTTCTTCAGGGAATACAATTTTACCCTTCATTGAACCTTTTTCGCGAAGCAATTTTGTTAATTCACGAGTATCAATACCGTAAATACCTACAACTTTTTCGCTTTTCAACCAGCTTTCAAGGCTTTCTACTGCATTCCAGTGGCTATATTCCCATGAATAGTCACAAACGATAATACCTTCAGCGTGGATTTTTTCCGATTCCATAAAAGTTGAAAGTCCGTCTTTCTCACTTCTTGGAGGAACACCATAGTTACCTACTAAAGGAAAAGTTAGCGTCATTATCTGACCGGAATAAGATGGATCGGTCAAACTCTCGGGATATCCCATCATGGCAGTATTAAACACTACCTCTCCCGCAATAGCTTTCTCGTAACCGAAGGATTTTCCTTTGAAAATGCTTCCATCATCGAGAATCAATAAAACATTCTTTTCTTTTTGCATTCTTTTGTTATATCTCTTGTTCTTAAATATAATGTTCTTCTACATTTAGCAAAACTACTAATTTATTTTGCCTCTTTACTAAACCGAACAACTTTTAAATTAAAGTTGCATAGGGTATATTGAATAAATTGCATTGCTCTTAATTTGAGCAATGCAATTTAAATAAAGTTTAATCACTGTAAACTTTTTCCATATATGTAATAAAAGCTTCATTAACGAGCTTGTTACCGCCAGGGGTCGGATAATCTCCCGTGAAATACCAATCACCAGGGTTCTTCGGACATGCAGCGTGGAGTCCCTCCAAATGCTGATACACGATTTCAACTTTAGCCTTAGTACCTTCAGGCGTCAGAAGCTCAACCATCTTTGCCGCAATTTCTTCATCGGTAAACGGAGCATAGAGTTCCTTGACATAATTAACAATCTGTTCCTTCGGAAGGTTCTGCTGCTCTTTGGATTTTTTATAGGCTTCTTTAATTATATGCTGCTTATTCCTTTCTTTAAGTAATGCTATAGTTGCACGGAAAGCAATAAATTCATTCATCCGTGCCATGTCAATACCATAATAATCCGGATAACGTACCTGAGGTGAAGATGATACAATCACTATTTTCTTAGGATGAAGTCTGTCCAGAATACCAATAATACTCTGCTTTAACGTTGTTCCCCGAACTATACTATCGTCTATCACTACCAGATTATCCACATGCGGAACAATACTGCCGTAAGTTATATCATAAACGTGGGCAGCAAGGTCATTTCTGGTGTTACCTTCAGCAATAAATGTACGTAACTTAATATCTTTAATAGCTACTTTTTCTGAACGAATACGCATTGATAGGATTTTATCCAATTCCTCGTATTTTAGCTGATGACCTGCCGAAGCAATCTTGCTAATTTTCAAATGATTCAGATAATTATCAAAACCTTCAAGCATTCCATAAAAAGCAACCTCGGCTGTATTAGGGATGAAAGAGAAAACGGTATGTTCAAGATCATTGTCTATGGCTTTAAGAATTGGTTGAACCAAATTACTTCCCAAAGCTTTACGTTCATTATATATATCTTTATCGCTACCGCGTGAAAAATATATTCTTTCGAAAGAACAAGCATTATATTTCTTTGGCTCATTAATCTGAGCCATACGAATATTTCCGGTTTTGTCAACAAGAATAGCTTCACCAGGATTGAGTTCTTTTACTTCCTCACCCGGAACATTCATTGCTGTTTGGATAACTGGTCTTTCTGAAGCTAAAACTACAATTTCATCATCATGATAATAAAAAGCTGGACGAATACCCCATGGGTCTCTGAAAGAGAATGATTCGCCACTACCTGTAATACCACAAATCACATATCCCCCATCCCACACATCACTTGAAGTCTTTAAAACATTCACCAAGTCAACCTGATCTTCAATTGCATGAGTTATATCCATCCCTTTCAATCCTTTAGCTTCAGCTTGTTGAAAAAGGCGTTCTACTTCACGGTCCAGGCGATGACCAACCTGTTCCAGCATTATATATGTATCTGAATATCGGCGTGGATGTTGACCTGTTTCAGTTATACGCTGAAAGATTTCATCAACATTCGTCATATTGAAGTTTCCGCACAGAGCTAAATTCTTTGCTCTCCAGTTATTTCGACGAAGGAACGGATGAACATAAGAAATACCACTTTTTCCTGTGGTACTGTAGCGAAGGTGACCCATGTAGAGTTCTCCTGCAAAAGGAAGACAACGTTTGGCATAATCGGCATCATGTAATTTTTCAGGAGTAAGATCCTTAAAATTAGATTGCACCGCACCAAATATTTCAGTTATAGCTCCGGTACCTAATGCTCTTTCACGGAACATATACTCCTCTCCCGGGTTTGCTTCCAATTTTACACAAGCTAATCCAGCTCCCTCTTGCCCACGGTTGTGCTGTTTCTCCATCAAAAGATAGAGTTTGTTCAGCCCATACATCCATGTGCCATACTTCTGCTCATAGTATTCCAAAGGCTTCAGTAAGCGGATCATTGCTACGCCACATTCATGTTTTAATGGTTCCATATAAAAATATACTTCTATTCTACTGTTACAGATTTCGCAAGATTTCGTGGCTGATCTACATCCATGCCTTTACATACAGCAATGTGATAAGCCAACAACTGAAGTGGAACTGTTGCAACCAATGGATCAAGACATTCAATTGTTTCAGGCAATTCAATGCAGTAATCAGCAATATTTTTAACCACTTCATCACCCTCAGTTACTATAGCAATAACTTTTCCTTTACGTGCTTTAATCTCCTGAATATTACTAATCAGTTTCTCATACATACCATTCTGTGTAGCAACTACTACAACCGGCATTTCTGCATCAATTAATGCAATTGGCCCGTGTTTCATTTCGGCAGCCGGATAACCTTCTGCATGAATATATGAGATTTCTTTTAATTTTAAAGCACCTTCCAAAGCTACTGGATAGCTGTATCCGCGACCTAAATATATAAAATTATGCGCATAGGTGAAAATCTTAGAAAGCTGAGCTATTTTATCATTATTTTCTAATATCTTTTTCATTTTTTCCGGAATCTGATTCAATTCATGAACCACATTCAGAAATTCTTCCTGGCTAATTGAGTTTTTCTCTTTTGCCAAAGTCAGAGCCAACATAGTTAACACTGTAACCTGTCCAGTAAATGCTTTTGTTGATGCTACACCAATTTCAGGTCCAACATGGATATACGATCCGGTGTGTGTTGCTCTCGGAATTGAAGACCCGATAGCATTACAGATACCATATATAAATGCACCTTTACTTCTTGCCAGTTCAACCGCTGCTAATGTATCTGCTGTTTCTCCAGACTGTGAAATTGCAATAACTACATCATCTTCTGAAATCACAGGATCGCGATAACGAAACTCAGATGCGTATTCAACCTCCACAGGAATACGGCAGAAACTTTCAATCAGATGTTTTCCGATTAAAGCAGCATGCCATGAAGTTCCACAAGCAACAATTATAAATCTGTTTGCCTTAAGTAACTTCTCTTTATAATCAATAACTGCAGAGAGTACAACATTTGTTCCTTCTACATTTATACGTCCACGCATACAATCGTGAATACAATCTGGCTGTTCAAAGATCTCCTTCAACATAAAATGAGGATAACCTCCTTTTTCAAGCTGACCTAAATTCAGAGCTACAGTAGAGATTTCAGGGTTCATAACCACATTATTCAAATCTACTACTTTAAGATCTTCATTGCGCTTGATTACTGCAATTTCTTCATCTTCAAGATACACAACCTTATCTGTATATTCTACAATAGGCGTAGCATCAGATGCAAGAAAAAACTCATCTTCTCCAATACCTACAACCAAAGGACTACTTTTACGAGCCGCAATAATCTCATTTGGATTATTTTTCTCTAACACAGCAATAGCATAAGCACCAATTACTTCACCTAATGCCAACTGAACAGCAGTTAGTAAATCAAGATCTTGAGTTACCTTAATATATTCTATAAGCTGAACCAAGACCTCAGTATCAGTACTACTTCTAAAAGTATAACCTTTAGCTTGAAGTTTTTCTTTTAATACTGCGTAATTTTCAATAATACCATTATGGATAAGTGCAAGACTTTCGGTGGAAGAGTAATGAGGGTGAGCATTTGCCTGGCAAGGTTCGCCATGAGTAGCCCAACGAGTGTGAGCAATACCTATATTGCCAGAAATATCTTTTTGAGCAACAAATTCCTCTAATTCAGAAACTTTGCCTTTTGCCTTATATACATTTAATTGTTGATCTTTACTAATCAATGCAACTCCTGCACTATCATAGCCTCTATATTCCAGTCGTTTTAATCCTTTTATTAGAATTGGATAAGCGTCTTTTTTACCTATGTAACCTACTATACCACACATTTTCTATATAAGATTTAAATTTCGTGCAAAGATAGGCATTATTATCTATATATTTAGCATTTTAATTTGAAAAAACATTCTTTCATAACTTTATGCTTATAAGAGCACAAATCTAACACTCATTTTATTAAACTTTCATATTGAAACAAAACAATTAAATAATAAACAAGATTGTAATTTTTAAATGCAATATCATTACAGATTAACGTTTTTACAGAAGAAAAACTAAATTATTAACAAATAATAATAGAAATAAATGTATCAAAATGAAATTTATTCGTAGTTTTGCAAATCATTTTGATAACGCAAATGAATGATATCGTATAATAAAGTCAATTAGAATGAAGAATCGAGAACTTTTTAACAACAAACAAACAGTAATTCCTTATCAGCAGCAACCAGATCATGCAGGTTTATACAGCGCTGCTAACGAGCATGACGCATGTGGAGTTGGTATGCTAGTAAACATCCATGGTGGTAAATCACATGAAATTGTAGAATCTGCTCTGAAAGTATTAGAAAACATGCAGCACCGCGGCGCAGAAGGCGCAGACAATAAAACCGGTGATGGAGCAGGAATTATGCTGCAGATTCCTCATGAGTTCATTTTGCTACAAGGTATTCCTGTACCAGAAAAGGGCAAATATGGAACTGGCCTTTTATTCCTTCCTAAAAACTTAAATGACCAAGTATTACTTTTAGACATTGTCACTAAAGAAATTGAAAAAGAAGGACTTCGTTTAATGCATCTTCGTGATGTTCCTACAAATCCTAGTATACTTGGTAAGGATGCACTTGCTTCTGAGCCAGATGTAAAACAAGTATTTATCACTGGATTTACGGACTCTGCAACTGCAGAACGAAAACTATATATTATAAGGAAGAGAATTGAGAATCTTGTAAATTCATCTTCTATTGATTCAAAAAAAGAATTTTATATTGTATCTTTATCTAGTAAGAGCATTATATATAAGGGAATGTTGTCATCTTCACAACTGAGACATTATTTCCCAGATTTAACTAATAGCTATTTCACCAGTGGATTAGCTTTAGTACACTCTCGCTTTAGTACCAACACTTTCCCAACTTGGTCTTTAGCTCAACCTTTCCGTTTGTTGGCACACAATGGAGAAATTAACACTATTCGTGGTAACCGCGGTTGGATGGAAGCAAGAGAAAGTGTTCTTAGCTCACCTCTTTTAGGTGATTTAAAAGACATTCGCCCTATTGTTCAAAAAGGAATGAGTGATAGTGCTTCACTTGATAATGTTCTTGAGTTCCTAGTGATGTCAGGACTAAGCTTGCCTCACGCAATGGCAATGTTAGTACCAGAAAGCTTCAACGAGAAGAATCCTATTTCTGAAGATTTGAAAGCTTTCTATGAATATCACTCTATTTTAATGGAACCATGGGATGGTCCAGCTGCATTGCTATTCTCTGACGGAAGATACGCAGGAGGTATGCTTGACAGAAATGGTCTTCGTCCTGCACGTTATCTGATCACAAAAAATGACATGATGGTTGTTGCTTCAGAAGTTGGCGTTATGAACTTTGAAGCAAACGAAATAAAAGAAAAAGGTCGTTTACAACCTGGTAAGATTTTATTAATTGATACTGAGAAAGGTGAAGTTTACTACGATGGCGAAATTAAAAAGCAATTAGCAGAAGCTAAACCTTATCGCACTTGGTTGGCAAGCAACCGTATTGATCTGGATAAGATTCAAACCGGAAGAAAAGTATCTCATAAGGTAGAGAAATACGACCGTATGCTTCACACATTTGGATATTCTAAGGAAGATATCGAAAAGATTATTATTCCAATGGGATCTAATGGAGCTGAACCTTTGGCTTCTATGGGTAACGATACCCCACTGGCTGTTCTTTCTACAAAACCTCAGTTGTTATACAACTACTTCCGTCAACAATTTGCTCAGGTAACCAATCCACCGATTGACCCATTACGTGAGCAGCTAGTAATGTCATTGACTGAATACATCGGTGCTGTAGGTATGAACATACTTACTCCAAATGAAGAACATTGCAAGATGGTAAAACTAAATCACCCGATCTTAAGCAATGCTCAATTAGATATTTTGTGTAACATCAGATACAAAGGATTTAACACAGTAAAACTTCCTATATTATTTGATGTAAACAAAGGAAAAGCCGGATTGGAAGAATCATTGGCTAACCTTTGTAAGCAAGCTGAAAAGTCAGTTACTGATGGCGTTAACTATATTGTTCTTTCTGATAAAGACGTAGATGCAACTCACGCAGCTATTCCTGCATTGCTTGCAGTTAGTGCCGTGCATCATCATTTGATATCAGTTCAGAAACGCGTGCAAACAGCATTGATCGTTGAAAGTGGCGAAATACGCGAAGTTATGCATGCAGCTTTATTATTAGGTTTTGGTGCAAGTGCTATCAATCCTTATATGGCGTTCGCTGTTCTGGATAACCTGATTGCAAAACAAGAAATTCAGCTTGATTATGCAACTGCAGAAAAGAATTATATTAAATCCATCTGCAAAGGTCTCTTCAAGGTTATGTCTAAAATGGGTATTAGTACTATCCGTAGTTACCGTGGCGCGAAAATATTCGAAGCTGTAGGTTTGAGCCAAGAACTTAGCAACGCATACTTTGGTGGTATAAACTCAACTATTGGCGGTATTCGTCTAGATGAGATTGCAGCCGATGCTGTACAGATGCATGCTGAAGGATTTGGTGCTGAAGGTTTTGAAGATCTTAAAAATAAAGGTATTTACAGTTTCCGTAAGGGTGGAGAACAACACGCATGGAATCCTGAAACAATTTCTACTTTGCAACTTGCTACCCGATTGGGCAGTTACAAAAAGTTCAAAGAATTCTCTCACTTGGTAGATGGCAAAGAAGCTCCGATTTTCCTTCGCGACTTCTTAAGCTTTAAAAAGAATCCTATTTCTATTGACCAGGTTGAGCCAGCTTCAGAAATCATGAAGCGATTCGTTACAGGAGCTATGTCATTTGGTTCTATCAGCCGCGAAGCACACGAAACAATGGCACTTGCCATGAACAAGATTGGCGGAAAGAGTAACACCGGAGAAGGTGGAGAAGACGCTGCCCGTTTCAAAACTTTGGAAAACGGTATGTCAATGCGTTCAGCCATCAAGCAGGTTGCTTCCGGACGTTTCGGTGTAACTGCTGAATATCTTGTAAATGCAGACGAAATACAAATTAAGGTAGCTCAGGGAGCAAAACCAGGAGAAGGTGGTCAGTTGCCAGGATTTAAAGTAGACGAAGTTATTGCTAAGACTCGTCACTCAATCAAGGGAATTTCACTGATCTCTCCCCCACCTCACCACGATATTTATTCTATTGAGGATTTGGCACAGCTAATCTTCGACTTGAAGAATATCAATCCACAGGCTCGCATAAGTGTGAAACTTGTTGCAGAAAGTGGTGTTGGAACAATTGCTGCCGGTGTAGCTAAAGCAAAAGCCGATCACATTGTAATCTCTGGTGCTGAAGGTGGTACAGGAGCTAGTCCTGCAAGCTCAATCCGCTACGCAGGTATTTCTCCGGAAATTGGATTGTCTGAAACTCAACAGACTTTAGTTCTGAATGGACTACGCGGACATGTTGTTCTACAGGTTGACGGTCAGTTAAAAACAGGACGTGACATCGTTCTTATGGCTATGCTTGGTGCTGAAGAATACGGATTTGCAACATCAGCTCTTATTGTTTTAGGCTGTGTTATGATGCGTAAATGCCACTTGAACACTTGCCCGGTAGGTGTTGCAACTCAGGATCCTGAACTTCGTAAGAGATTCCATGGCCGTCATGAATACCTGGTTAACTTCTTCACTTTCCTTGCAGAAGAAGTACGCGAGTATCTTGCTGAAATGGGATTCACAAAATTGGAAGATATTGTTGGACGTACAGACTTAATTGAACGTAAACATATTACCAGCAATGTAAAATATGAATTATTAGATCTTTCTAAGTTGACTTATATGCCTTCACAGGGAACTGATGCTGCAATACATCACACTGGCGAAAGAATTCATTCTATTGGTGAAGTGAAGGATATGACAATCATTGCTCAGGCATCTGAAGCAATAGAACATGAAAAAGAAGTTTCTCTAGAATACACTATCGAAAATACAGATCGTAGTGTTGGTACTATGCTTAGTGGAGTTATTGCTAAGAAACATGGTGGAGCCGGACTTCCTGATGATACTTTAAATATTAAGTTCAAAGGATCTGCAGGACAAAGTTTTGGTGCATTCCTTACTAAGGGAGTAAACTTCAAACTAGAAGGTGAAGCTAACGACTATTTAGGAAAAGGTCTTTCAGGTGGCCGTATAAGCTTGCTTCCTCCTTTACGTTCTACATTTGTTGCAGAAAACAATACTATTGCCGGTAATACACTTCTTTACGGAGCAACAAGCGGCGAAGTATATATAAACGGACGAGTTGGTGAACGTTTTGCAGTACGTAACTCTGGAGCTACAGCTGTAGTTGAAGGCGTTGGAGACCACTGCTGTGAATACATGACTGGTGGACGTATAGTTGTTTTAGGAAGTACAGGACGTAACTTTGCAGCCGGTATGAGTGGTGGAGTTGCTTATGTATGGAATAAAGACGGAAACTTTGATTATTTCTGTAACATGGAAATGGTTGAATTATCATTAATCGAAGAATCAAGTTACCGTAAAGAATTGCACGAACTAATTCGCAATCACTACTTCTACACAGGAAGTAAGCTTGCAAAAACAATGCTCGACTCTTGGGAAAAGTATGTTGATCAGTTTATTCAGATTGTACCTATTGAATACAAAAAAGTACTTCAGGAAGAACAAATGGAGAAACTGCAACAAAAGATTGCAAACGTGCAGAGAGATTATTAATTATATATAGAATCCTAAAGAAACGGATCAAGAATAAATATTAAAAAGGTGTACACCTAATTTCAACAAAGTGTACTCTCTATGAAATTATTGTGTACACCTTTATTAAATTAGCTCTAGAGTAATCGGAGAACTATTCAGATCATTCTTACTTAATCAACAAATAGAAATGGGAAATCCAAAAGCATTCTTAACAATACATAGACAAGAGGCCGGATACAGACCTCTTCACGAACGTGTTTCTGACTTCGGTGAAGTAGAACAGACACTTAACAGCCATGACCGCAAATTACAAGCATCACGTTGCATGGATTGCGGTACACCATTCTGCCACTGGGCATGTCCTATCGGGAACCTTCAGCCAGAATGGCAAGATCTTCTTTACAAAGGAAAATGGAAAGAAGCTTATGAAGTTTTGGAAAACACTTGTGACTTTCCTGAATTCACAGGCCGCATCTGTCCTGCCTTATGCGAAAAAAGTTGCGTATTGAAACTTTCTACAGACGAGCCTGTAACTATCCGCGAAAACGAAGCTGCAATTGTAGAAGTTGCTTTCCGCGAAGGTTATATTATACCAAAGCACCCTGTTAGAAATGGAAAGAAAGTAGCAGTAATAGGTTCGGGTCCTGCCGGATTGGTTGTTGCAAACCAGTTAAACCGCAAAGGATACGAAGTTACTGTTTACGAAAAACATGAAGATGTGGGTGGTTTACTTCGTTATGGTATTCCAAACTTCAAGCTAAACAAAAATATTATAGAACGTCGCGTTAATTTGCTTAAACAAGAAGGCGTTAAATTTGTTACTTCTACAGAAATTGGCAAAGACATTTCAGCTAAAGATTTGGTTGATTCAAACGATGCAGTATGCGTTTGTATCGGTGCGGAAGTTCCAAGAGACCTTCCAATCGAAGGACGCAACCTGAAAGGTGTGCACTTTGCATTAGAATTACTGAGTCAGCAAAACAGAATTTTAGCTGGACATACTTTTGAAAAAGATGAATTAATAAATGCCAAAGGTAAAAAGGTATTGATTATTGGTGGTGGTGATACTGGTTCTGACTGTATCGGAACATCAAACCGTCATGGAGCAGTAAGCGTTACTCAGATTGAAATCCTGCCTAAACCTCCTGTTCATGATAATCCTGATACTCCATGGCCAATGTATCCTCAGGTTTTGAAAACAACAAGCTCTCACGAAGAAGGTTGTACTCGCCGCTGGAACATTAATTCATGCCGTTTCATTGGAGAAAACGGACAGCTTAAAGCTGTTGAGATAGAAGAAGTATCTTGGGAAAAAGGAGAAAACGGACGTATGGCTATGATTCCTTCTGGTAAGAAAGAAATTGTCGAAGCCGATCTTGTATTCTTAGCAATGGGATTTGTACATCCTACTCAGGAAGGCATTATTGAACAATTAGGACTTGCAGTAGACAACCGCAAGAATATTGCAATTGATTCACGTGCCGCTGCATCAACAGCTAAAGTATTTGCTGCAGGAGATGCTGCAACAGGAGCTAGTCTTGTTGTAAGAGCAATGGCAGGCGGACGAAAAGCTGCTTCAGAGATTGATGCTTTTTTAAGTAACAAATAAACAAATAAATTATGTGTGGAATTGTAGGAATATTCAATATACAAACGCAGAGCGAGAAATTACGTGCTAAAGCCTTAAAAATGGCTCAGAAAATCCGCCATCGGGGTCCCGATTGGAGTGGAATTTATTGCGGTGGCTCAGCTATTCTGGCTCATGAACGCCTTTCTATCGTTGACCCCCAATCCGGAGGTCAGCCATTATATTCTTCAGATGGCAAGGTTGTACTTGCCGTAAATGGAGAAATATATAATCATCGTGATATTCGCAAAGAGTTTGAAGGAGAATACCAATTCCAGACAGGTTCCGACTGCGAAGTAATTTTAGCTCTCTATCGTAAAAAGGGAATTAATTTCCTCGAAGACCTAAGCGGTATATTCGCTTTTGCATTATATGACTCTGAAAAAGACGAATATCTCATTGCACGTGACCCCATTGGAGTAATTCCATTGTATATTGGTCACGACAAAGATGGCAAACTTTATATTGCAAGTGAGCTTAAAGCTCTAGAAGGCTTCTGCGATAGTTACGAGCCTTTCCTTCCAGGACACTATTATTACAGCAAGGAAGGTGTAATGAAACGTTGGTACACTCGCGACTGGATGGAGTATGATGCAGTTAAGAACAACAATGCATATAGCTCGGATGTACATGATTCTCTTGAAGATGCTGTACAACGTCAGCTTATGAGTGATGTACCTTACGGTGTTTTGCTTTCTGGCGGTTTAGACTCGTCAGTAATTTCTGCTGTTGCAAAGAAATATGCAGCTAAACGAGTAGAAACAGATGGCAAATCAGAAGCATGGTGGCCACAACTTCACTCCTTTGCCGTTGGGTTAAAAGACGCTCCGGATTTAAGCAAAGCAAAAGAGGTTGCAGACCATATCGGAACCATTCACCATGAAATCAATTATACCGTACAAGAAGGACTAGATGCAATCAGAGATGTAATCTACTTCATTGAGACTTACGATGTAACAACAGTAAGAGCCTCTACTCCTATGTACTTGCTTGCCCGCGTTATTAAATCAATGGGTATAAAGATGGTTCTTTCAGGCGAAGGAGCCGACGAAATATTTGGCGGTTACCTTTACTTTCATAAAGCACCAGATGCAAAAGCATTCCATGAAGAAACAGTGCGAAAAATAGGCAAGTTGCATTTGTACGATTGCCTTCGTGCAAACAAATCTCTTTCAGCATGGGGTGTTGAAGGAAGAGTTCCTTTCCTCGATAAAGAGTTTCTGGACGTTGCCATGAGACTTAATCCTGAAGCTAAGATGGCACCGGGAAAAACTATTGAGAAAAAGATCTTGCGCGAAGCTTTCGCCGACATGTTACCAGCAAGTGTAGCATGGAGACAAAAGGAACAATTCAGTGATGGTGTGGGATATAACTGGATTGATTCACTAAAAGCTTTAACTTCAGAACGGGTTAGTGATGAAGAAATGGCTCATGCATCAGAACGTTTCCCTATAAATCCACCAATGAATAAGGAAGAATATTATTATAGAAGTATTTTTGAAGAACACTTCCCAAGCGAAAGTGCTGCTAAATGTGTTCCTTCAGTTCCATCTGTTGCATGTAGCACAGCTGAAGCATTAGCATGGGATGAATCATTCAAGAACATGAATGACCCAAGTGGACGTGCAGTAAAGGGCGTACACGACGAAAGTTATTAATCATCCTGTAATATTAGAAATAAAAGAAGGCACTTTTAAATAATTAAAAGTGCCTTCTTTTATTTTTTTCAATTGATATTTTTATCTTTACAACCTTAAAATCTAATCAACAACATTATGAAAATTAAAAAACTTATCTTATTGGGAATTCTCCTTTCTACATTTGGTACAGTAAGTGCTAAGACCAAAGTGATAGCTCACCGGGGATTCTGGAACACTGAAGGTTCTGCACAAAATTCAATTGCAGCTTTGACTAAAGCAAACGAGATCAAAGTTTATGGATCGGAATTCGACGTTTGGCTATCTTCTGACGGGGTTCCAGTTATAAATCATAATGCTACAACTGACGACCATCATCTTCTAATTGAAAAAACTCCGATTGCAGAGCTTAAAAAAGAAAAATTGGCAAATGGAGAATATTTGCCGACTCTTGAAGAATACCTTTTGAAAGGAAAACAATGCAAAAACATAAAATTGATTGTTGAATTAAAACCGCATAGCAGTAAAGAAAGAGAAGATTCACTAACCGCTATAGTTCTGGATATGGTCAAAAAGCTGAAGCTAAAAAAGAAAGTTGAATATATTTCTTTCAGTTTGAATACAGTAAAAGAAATAATTCGCTTAGATCCTAAAGCAAAGGTTTCATACTTAACCGCAGATCTTCCACCAAAAGAACTTAAAAAAATTGGTTGCATAGGTTTAGATTATAACCTGAATGCAATGATAAAAAACGAAAACTGGTTTTCTGAAGCAAAAAAAATTGGGATAAAAATCAATGTCTGGACTGTGAACAAAGAAGAAGACATGCATTATCTTATAAAAAAAGGTGCTGATTTCATTACAACTAACGAACCTCAGCTAGCTAAAGAGTTAACAAACAACAAATAGCATAATAACATTATTATTAATATAGTTATATCAAAATTAAACCAAAATAATATAATTAAATAGCAAAATGATTTATGTAGATAGTTATATTTTATATCCTTTTGTTCCATTAATGCCTTATAAAACTGCATATTTAAATAAAAAGGATTCATAACAAAATAACAATTCTAACAATATTATAAAATACTACTAACAATAATAATAAATTCATTATTTTTCCACCATTATTGATATTAATTGTTATTTAATCAAAATTAATTAGATATTCGACATTATTTAATAGCATAATCAAACAATATGTCGTATATTTGCATTTATAAAAGACAAAAGGAAATAATGAAGCAAAATTTTAATGCAAAATGACAAACCTAATTAAATTTACCAAGATGCACGGTGCGGGTAATGACTACATATATGTCAATACATTAAAATACTCTATCGATCATCCTGAAGAATTAGCAATAAAATGGAGTAAATATCATACAGGCATTGGATCTGACGGATTGGTTCTTATCGGAAAATCTCCAATTGCAGATTTCAGCATGCGCATCTTTAATGCAGACGGTTCTGAAGCCATGATGTGTGGAAATGCATCTCGCTGTATTGGTAAATATCTATACGATAACAAAATAACAGATAAAGAAGATATTACTCTTGATACCCTTTCAGGAATTAAACATTTACATCTTACTGTATCCGGAGATAAAGTATCAAAAGTTACTGTAGATATGGGATCTCCTAAATTAGAAGAAATTTTAGTTAATGGGAATTCTGAGAATTTAGTTTCAGCTGAAATTACTGTAAATAACCAAACTTACAAAGCGACAGCTATTTCAATGGGAAATCCTCATTTAGTAATCTACATTGATGATATTGAAAAAATAGATCTTCCTGTTATTGGACCAATTTTGGAACGTCACCCATTTTTCCCAAATAGAGTAAACGTGGAATTTGCTCAGAAGATAGATAATAAAATTGTAAGAATGAGAGTTTGGGAACGTGGTTCCGGAATTACCATGGCATGTGGAACTGGTGCATGTGCAACAGCCGTTGCCGGTTCTATTATAGGGCAGACTGAACGTGATGTTGAAATCATTATGGACGGAGGGAGCCTGAATATAAAATGGGACGAACAAACCGACAGGGTTTTTATGACAGGTGAAGCTGTCACTGTTTTCGAAGGCAAAATAGCTCTTTAATCGCAAAAACTTAAAGCAACAAATAGATATGGCGTTAGTAAATGAAAATTTTTTAAAACTACCGGGTAGTTATCTTTTCTCGGATATTGCTAAGAAAGTAAATACATTTAAAGTAACTCACCCTAAACAAGATGTTATCCGTCTTGGAATCGGAGATGTAACTCAACCATTGCCTCCTGCAGTAATAAAAGCTATGCATAATGCTGTTGAAGAGATGGCTTCTAAAAGCACGTTTCGTGGATACGGTCCTGAACAAGGCTATAATTTTTTAATCGAGACAATCATTAAAAATGATTATGCAAGCAGAGGTATAAGTCTTGAACCAAGTGAAGTTTTCATCAATGATGGAGCTAAAAGTGATACCGGAAACATTGGAGATATTCTTCGCCACGATAATAGCGTTGGTATAACCGACCCTGTTTACCCTGTATACATCGATTCTAATGTTATGGCAGGCCGTGCAGGAGACTTAATTGATGGCAAATGGAGTAATCTGGTTTATATTCCTTGCTTAAGCGAGAATAATTTCATTCCGCAAATTCCTGACAGAAGAATTGATATGCTATATCTATGCTATCCAAATAACCCAACAGGAACAACTCTTACTAAAGAGGAATTAAAAAAATGGGTTAACTACGCATTAGAAAACGACACATTGATTTTGTATGATGCTGCATACGAAGCATATATTCAGGAACCAGATGTTCCACATTCTATTTATGAAATTAAAGGTGCAAAGAAGGTTGCAATAGAATTCAGAAGCTTTTCTAAAACAGCTGGATTTACTGGTGTTAGATGTGGATATACAGTTGTACCAAAAGAACTGAACGCTATAACATTAGATGGTGAGCAGGTTTCTTTGAACAAATTATGGAACAGACGTCAGTGTACTAAATTTAACGGAACATCTTATATAACTCAAAGAGCTGCTGAAGCTATATATACTCCAGAAGGAAAAGAACAGATTAAGGAAATAATCAACTATTATATGACCAATGCCAAAATTATGAAAGAAGGCATTGAATCAACTGGATTAAAAGTCTTTGGAGGTGTAAATGCTCCTTATCTTTGGGTTAAAACACCAAATGGAATGCCTTCATGGAAATTCTTTGAACAGTTGTTGTATGAAGCAAATATTGTTGGAACTCCAGGAGTTGGATTTGGTCCTAGTGGAGAAGGTTATATTCGCTTAACAGCTTTTGGTGCACGCGAAGATTGCGTAGAAGCAATGAGAAGATTAAAAAATTGGATAAAATAATTTAGAACTCAAATATCATTAAATAAAATTTAGGTAGTATGTCAGATCTAAGATTCAGAGTAGTAGAGACAGCTTTTAAAAAGAAAGCTATAGAAGTTCCAGCTCCAGAGGAGAGACCTTCTGAATATTTTGGTAAGTATGTGTTTAACAAAGCAAAAATGTTTAAGTATCTTCCAACCAAGGTATACCAATCATTGATGGATGCAATGGATAATGGTACTCCACTAAACCGTGATATTGCTAATGCTGTTGCTGCAGGAATGCAAAAATGGGCTATTGAAATGGGAGCTACACACTATACTCACTGGTTCCATCCATTAACAGAAGGTACTGCTGAAAAGCACGATGCTTTCGTTGAACACGATGGAAAAGGTGGTATGATTGAAGAATTTAGCGGCAAACTACTTATTCAACAAGAACCAGATGCTTCCAGCTTCCCAAGCGGTGGTATCCGTAACACATTCGAAGCTCGTGGTTATTCAGCATGGGATCCTTCATCTCCTGCATTTATTGTTGGCGACACTTTGTGCATCCCTACAATCTTCATCGCATACACAGGCGAATCATTAGACTACAAAGCTCCTCTTTTAAAAGCTTTGCAAGCAGTAAACAAAGCTGCTGTAGATGTAGTTCGTTACTTCAACCCTGAAGTTAAAAAAGTAATTTGTAATTTAGGCTGGGAACAAGAATACTTCCTTGTAGACGAAGGTCTTTATGCAGCTCGTCCAGACTTACTTTTAACTGGTCGTACTTTGATGGGACACGAAAGTTCTAAGAACCAACAGTTGGAAGATCACTACTTCGGTGCAATCCCTACTCGTGTTGCAGCTTTCATGACAGATTTGGAAATTGAAAGTTTAAAACTTGGTATTCCTGTTAAGACTCGTCACAACGAAGTTGCACCAAACCAGTTTGAGCTTGCTCCTATCTTCGAAGAATGTAACTTGGCAAATGACCATAACTTATTAGTAATGGCTTTGATGCGTAAATTGGCTCGTCGCCACGGATTCCGTGTTTTATTACACGAAAAACCATTCAAAGGCATTAACGGATCAGGTAAACACAATAACTGGTCACTAGGTACAGATACTGGTATCTTATTATTAGGACCAGGTAAAACATCTGAAGAAAATCTTCGTTTTGTTACTTTCGTAGCTAACGTATTAATGGCAGTATATCGTCATAACGGATTATTGAAAGCTAGTATTTCTTCAGCAACCAACGCTCACCGTTTAGGAGCAAATGAAGCACCTCCTGCAATTATTTCTTCTTTCTTAGGAAAACAATTGTCTCAGGTTCTGAAACATTTAGCTGAAAGTACTAAAGACGATTTAGTAAGCCTTAGCGGTAAACAAGGTATGAAGTTGGATATTCCACAGATTCCTGAATTGCTGATCGACAATACAGACCGTAACCGTACTTCTCCTTTCGCCTTTACAGGTAACCGTTTCGAGTTCCGTGCTGTAGGTTCTGAAGCAAACTGTGCATCTGCAATGATCGCTCTTAATGCTGCTGTTGCTGAACAATTAGTTATTTTCAAGAAAGAAGTTGATGCTCTTATTGAAAAAGGCGAACCTAAAATTTCTGCTATTCTTGAAGTTGTTCGTAAATATATTATTGAAAGTAAAGCAATCCACTTCGATGGAAATGGTTACAGCGACGAATGGAAAGAAGAAGCATTGAAACGTGGTTTGGACTGCGAAACAAGCGTTCCAGTTATCTTTGACAATTACCTGAATGAAAGTAGCATTAAAATGTTCGAGACAACAGGTGTAATGACTAAAGTTGAATTGGAAGCACGTAATGAAGTTAAATGGGAAACTTACACTAAGAAGATTCAAATTGAAGCTCGTGTGTTAGGTGACTTAGCCATGAACCACATTATTCCAATGGCAACTAAATATCAGTCACAACTGATTGACAATGTATATAAAATGAAAGACTTGTTCCCAGGAGAAAAAGCTAACACACTTTCTACTAAGAACCTAGAAATCATTGAAGATATTGCTAAGAGAACAATCTTCATCAAAGAAAAAGTTGATGAAATGATTGAAACTCGTAAGGTGGCTAATATTATTGAAGAAGAACGTGAAAAAGCTATTGCATACCACGATAAAATCGTTCCTATGCTAGAAGAAATCCGTTACCATATTGACAAATTAGAATTAATAGTCGATGACCAATTATGGACATTGCCTAAATATAGAGAATTGTTATTCATTAGATAATTCTCAATAGAGTTATCTATTTCTTTTGTTGGTTGTTTTAAGTTTGTAAAAGGGGACGCTGTGAAGCACCCCCTTTTTCTTTTTAAAACACAGCTAAAATTTATTTTCCTAGAAAATTCTTTCCCATATATTGGTTAAAAGCATCTTTATATTGCTCGCCAATAGGTATGTAAACCTGCCCTTCCATTATAATCCTTCCTTTGGCTATTTCTATAATTTTCTGCAAATTAATGATATATGAACGATGCACTCTCATAAACTTACCTGCAGGTAATCGTTCTTCCATAATTTTCATGCTTAAAAGAGACATAATAGGCTTTTCCTGAACAAGATGAATACGTACATACTCACTCATACTTTCTATATAAATTATAGAGTCTACATCCAACCTTACTATTCTGTATTCTGTTTTAACAAACAGATGTTTATCATCATCCATTTGTTTATGCGACAACATAAGTAATTCGTGCTGCTGTTTTACTTTATTGACCGATTTAAGAAAATCGTTATAACTGAATGGTTTCAATAAATAATCCAGTGCATCTACTTTAAACCCTTCAATAGCATACTCAGAATAAGCTGTAGTAAAAACAATCAGAGGTTTGTTTACCAAAGAACGCACAAAATCAAGCCCGTTTAAATCGGGCATATTAATATCAACAAACATTAAGTCAATATCATCATTTGAGATTGCCTCCATTGCTTCATAAGCACTACTACAAGATTTTATGAGTTCGAGAAACGGTACTTTATTTATGTAATTAGCAATTTGAGTAAGCGCCAGCGGTTCATCATCAACAGCAATACATCTTATCATAATAATGGTATAATTAATAATACACTAAATTCGTCAACAGTAGAATCTATCTTCAATGTATAATTGTCAGGATACAGCAGATTCAAACGTTTTCTCACGTTTTCCAGGCCTATACCTTGTTCATGTTCTTGAGATTTTTGATCGCAGTTACTGTTTGTCACTAAACATTCAATATCTCTCTCGTTAACTTGAAGACTAAAGTTAATATATGAATCCTTCCGATAACTAATACCATGCTTAAATGCATTTTCAAGAAATGAAATAAACAGTAACGGAGGGATCTGAACTGACGGAATTATTTCCGGAAGATAAAGCTTAATGTTCACCTTATCTGTATACCTAAGCTTCATCAGCTCAATATAATTCTGAATAAAAAAAACTTCTTTCTCAAGACTTATAGTTGGTTGACTGGAATCATACAAAACATACCTCATCATTTTGGAGAGCCCTATCACCGTTTCTTTAGCCTTTTCTGTATCAATATCTATTAATGCGTGAATATTATTAAGTGTATTCATAAAAAAATGAGGATTTATCTGATGCTTCAGATAAGCCAGTTCTGTTTCCAGATTATGCTTTTCGAGCTCCTTTAATCTATGTGCATCTCTTATTGACTGGAATAGTAATTTTATAGCAATATTAAATCCAACAATAAGAATTGCAATTATAAAATTATTCATGAAGAAACCCACGAAAGGTATACGCAAAAAGCTTTTCTGACGAGGCCCCAAAAAAGGTTCTTTTTTATCTTTATATCCTGGAATATTCTGGGGAAGGGGATTTATAGCTTTATCACCCATAGTGTCCATTGGCTTGAATTTATCATCACGAGGAAGCGGTGGCCCCGATTTCCATTCGTTTCTAGTCCACGGTTCCGGACCTTTATGAGGATTAAAAAAGCCATTAGGAGAAAAAGATGTTGCCAGACAAATTGTAACAACTACCGAAGCAAGATAAAGCCACCATTTCTTTTTAAAAAACAGTAGTGGCATGAGCAGGTAGTTATTTACAAGAAAAATTAGAAGGAAAGGAATCATCCCTTCCCAAGTATGAAATATATCAAGCCAGCCAAATGAGGAATTTTGCTTATAAATATCATCAATAAATGGTACTATAAGCAAAATCAACCAAATAACTACATAGATAAAATTCTCTAAAATCTGTTGTTTCTTTTCTGTGTTAATCATGTTATAACATGTTATTATAACAAATATACAACTTTAATATTACTCCTGATCACAATCATTGGATTAACTAAAACTTATGTGAGTAACCAATACCTATGATATGACTATTAGTTTCATCCTCGTCTTCATCAAAGTTTACGTATTTATAATACAAATCCAATGAATTCTTATTATTTATTTTATATTTCGTTCCCAAAATAAATCCAATCTTATCTAATCCATTCCCGGTTTTATTATTGAGTGAATTATAAAACTCACAAGACGTATATGGCTCAAAGCTGGAGTTTTTTATATTGTAGCTAAGAGCAACCTTACTACGAATATACTGTTTCGGATTTGCTCTTGTTGACGTTTCAGACACACCCTGTCGGTAAGTGCTTTGAAACCTCTCACGCAAAGAAATGGTAAAACGATTAAATTCATAACTTCCCTGAACGAAGAAATAATAACGATGTCTTATTTCCCAATCTTTAGTGGGATGATTGTAATTAATTAAATTATATGCTCCACCAGCTTTTAGATAGGGACAGAACTTATAAGAGAGTTGTAAAGCTGTAGAAAAGCGATCTATTTCATTAAGATTATCACGAAGACGAAACTCTTCCTCTAATGAAACTTCCAGTTTTGAAACAATTTTCCTGGAAACCTCTACGCTGGTATACATACCCAAATCATCACTTTGTGCAAAAGAAAGTGTGCTGCCAAGCAAAGCAGCAGACAAACATGCTATTTTTACTATTTTCATACAACTGCTATATTTATATTATTCGTCGTCTTTAGGAAGCCTCGTCATAGTGTCTATAGTATTAATTTCATCGTGCAATGGCTCATAATAAATCTTTAGATACGCCGTATCACGAAGAAAATCAAGATGCCCTACTTCTACCTTCAAAATATCAATCCCGGTTCGTTTCTTTAAATCTTCCATTAATTCATCATATTTGTCGGGAGTTATAAGGCTTATTTTATCATACAATATGAGTTTGCATGATGTATGTTTCAGCCATCGACTACTTTCCAAAGCCCAGGTTATCAGAACAAACAAAATATTAGTTGCAAGTAATTCTGCATAGCTTATCTGAACAGCAACAGCATTGATAACAGACACAGCAATAATTAAAAAAAGATAAGTCATTTCTCTGATAGGCACCGATTCGGTTCTGTACCTTATTATCCCAAAAATAGCAAAGACACCTAAAGCAAAACCTATTTTTATTTTAACACTGTTAAGCAAGAATATAAGTAAAAACACACTTACATTAATCAGCGAAAACGTAAAATAGTAATCTCTTCTTCTACTTTTTGGATAATAGAAAAAATGAATAATAGAAGTTACTATAACAAAGTTAATAAAGAAGCGTAATATCAGTTGTCCAAAACTATTTGCATCAAGTAAAGGAGTTCCCAGAAAATCAACATTACTCATCCATTCAGAAAGTGTATCCATAAGATTTATTTGTTAATTTATTTATTTGTATTAATTTGCTTTTGAATCGATTATATTTCAAAGACGGATTGGTAAGAACAGCTCCAAGACAATATTTACTAATACTAACCTGCCTGATTCTGTCTCTATTCATTATTTCTCTTACAGGAGAATAAGACTCTCCTTCCTGTTTAACTTCGACAATTACAAAATCAGAAATTACCTCTTCCTTTTTTGTTTCCAGATTCAGGAAATTGATATCACAATCTAACGTCAGACGTTCTGTTTTACAGCGATTGACTAATGTAATCCGATAGAAATTATTTTGGAGTACAGGAAACAGGTTATCCAGTTCATATCTGGAATGAGAATGTAGAAACTCTGCATTCTTTTCAATTCTAAAATGGTCTTTGTTCTTAATGCCGGTCCTAACCTTTCGTGTTTGGCCTTTATTGTTTTTATGCTTCACCTCCAGAAAAGTCAGATTTGAATCTACATATTCTCTTATCCTTATTTTTTCTCTGTCGGTCTTGCCGTTTTGATGAGCAATGAACATATCATCGGAAGTTGTATCCAAATATGTTGTGTGATAATTATTGACCCTTATGCCATTAATATCCTGCACATAATATTCATCCTTTATCTTTTTAAGAAAAGGTTCAAAACGCTCTGTAGGAATAATAAACTTAGTATCAATCCTATTCATTAACCGAACGGCATCCATTTCTTCCAGAGAGATGGGAGGCATTTCGTTTAATAACTGTATAACTTCTGAACGCATCTATTTAAATGTTTTTTTGATAGAATTAGTCTAATCATAATACTTTTCTCATTACGAATGTATTACAATACGACAAACCATCAAAAAGCAATCAATGAACGGATGCTTTTTATCAGTAAAAATGGAATATATTAAAATTAGTAGGCTCTAAAGATAATGGCCTTACCTGTGGTATGGATTATAAAGCGGTCGGATAAGGAAGCGTTAAGAGTTCCTTGCCACCACTGTTTTAAAGAAGGGAGAGTATACTGAAGTCCTTCCTGATACATATCGGCATCAGAAAGATTAAAAATAGAGACTTGCTGGCCCCGATAGCTTTCAAATTCACTGTCTTCTGATATAGGAGTAAATACACCATAATCGGTTACCATTTCTATATCTGCCTGATCCATATAATCGGCCAACAGACTAATATTTCCTAATGTATGATCTTCTCTTTTTCCTGTTGCACCAAGAATAAGCAAGTCCATTTTATTTTGTTGCAGGCAGTAATTAAATGCTTTGGTCAAATCGTTTGTTTCCTGATCTGGAATAGAGTGAAGAATATGCGCAAACTGCTTTTTATTTAACTTTGAAAGAGAATCTCCGTCGCCAACTATAGCAACGGGAATTCTTCCTTTACTGACAAACTCATCGGTAGCTCCATCGCAGCAAACCACATATTCTGTATTAGTCAAAAGAGCTAAAGGTAGTGGATGAACCGGGAAATCTCCATTAGCCAGAATAATGGCAGAGGGATTCTTAGCGATTGTCAGTAATGGGTATTTTTTCATCATTCAAAGCATTATATAACATCATCTTTTTCCATTTGAAATAGCCAAATACAGCTATCACGGAGTACAAACCGTAGAGAATAGTTGTAGGATACAGACCTTTGTAAAGATACAAAGCACAGCAAGCAACATCCACAACAATCCAAACCAGCCATTGCTCAATATACTTATATGCCAGCAACCACATTCCAATAATGCTTAAAGCAGTAACAAATGAGTCTGCATAAGGAACTGTACTATCGGTATAACGGGTCAGGATAAAAGCTATTCCAACAAAAAGTATGGCAAAGATAATAATTATCGGCAAGAAGTATTTAACCGGAGTATAAGAAATAGGTCGCTCCTCTCCTTCTTTCTGGTCGGACTTTTTCATCCACATCACCAGCCCGTACAAACCGGCCAGTAAATAATAGATATTAATACCCATATCTGCATAAAGTCCCGCAGCATAAAACACATATATGTATACAAGCGGCATAACAACTCCGGCAAACCACAAATAGATACTTGCTTTATACTCTAAATAGAGATAAAGCAAGCCTATCAGTGTGCCTATAATTTCAAGATAATCCATTATAGTATATTTTCTTTTATCAGAATTTCAACGTAATTCCAGCCAAAATGTTTGTTCCTGCCTGAGCAAAATAACCTGCACCGTTATAACGTGTTTTACTTCCATCTGCATCAATCACATAAGAGCTATATCCATATCCGTTACTTTCATACTTCTCATTAAACAGATTATTGATTGAAAGAGCTAAATGAATTGATTTAAATGCAGGCAGACTGAATGTATATCCTAAACGGAGGTTATTTACAAAGTAAGCATCGAGAACACAATCTTCTTGCTGAGAGTTAGACAGGTATTGTTTACCTACATAACTTGATTGAAGTGCAGCATCCCAATTTTTATAAGTAAATGTAAACATGCTATTTGCTATTACACTTGGAGAATAAGCAATAGTTGTTTTTCCTACGTAGTTAGATGTTTGAGTATACAATGGCTTCCAGTCTGCATCATAATTATCAAGATATTCAGTATAATCATTAATCTTATTCTGACTTAAAGTTGCGTTTCCATCCCATCTCAACCAGGAAGTAATCTTTGCACCAAGCATATATTCCATACCTACACGGTAACTATCAGGAACATTATCAGCAAGTGGTTCACCAATATCATTTGTCTGACCGGTTAGGATAAGCTGATCTTTATACTTCATGTAGTAGAAGTTCACACCTACAAGAAATCGGGAATCATTATATGTATATCCGGCTTCATAATCGAACAATCTTTCCGAAGAAGGAGTCTTGCCAAACTTAGCATCCGTAAAGTTATTACGGGTAGGTTCTTTATGAGCCACAGAGAATGAAGCATAAGCAGAACTGTTTTTATTCATCTGCCAAAATAAACCAGCCTTTGGATTAAAGAAATTATAATTATTGTCTACAGCCAAAGTCTGCATCCCGCCCGGAGTCTTTGTCCAGTCCCACTTATCATTCAAACCATCGATAGTGTAATGAATGTATCGATACTGCAAATCCCCGTAAGCACTTAATCCTTTAAGCAATTCATAGCTTGCTTTCAAATAAATATTAGCATCCGTTTTATCAGAGTTATTACGATAATATTCATGATCGGGATCAAGAACATTATTAAAATAATTCTTCACCCAGATTACTCTACCGTAATTATTCCCCTTGTATTCGTTGGCAGCTCCACCTAAAGAAGCCTGTAAACGGCCGGAAGAATAATTAAAGGAGAATACTCCTCCGCCAAAGCCATTATCCATTCTTTTCTGACGAACCAAATCACTCTTATCTATCAGAATTCCATAATACACAAAAGGTTGAAGTCCATATTCTTCCAAAGATCTTTTGTTCTTATATTCCTGATAATATCCTTCTCCATCAGTATAATGCAATGTGAGGTTCATATTCCACTTTGGTGAGAATATATGAGTGTAAAGCATCTGATAATTAGTCTGAATATAGTTATCAGTCTGATCCTTATAAAAACCAATCACATTTCCATCGGCATCCTGAATTTCACCACAAGGATTATAACGACGGCCTTTTCCAGCCAGATCTTCGTTACCATTCCATGCATGATAAGTTTTTTCCTTTCCGCCGAAAACTATAAATTTAAAGATGTCGTTATCACCATAATATCCAGCCTGAGCAAAGAAAGATTTCAAATCTGTAGAAGCCCGGTCAATATATCCGTCTGAAGCTAGATTAGATAATCTGGCATCGAAAGCCCAGCGGCTTTTCAGTAATCCGGTTCCAACTTTAAATGTTTCCTTGTGCGTATTAAATGATCCATACGAACCATTAATTTCGGCATAAGGCAATGCTGAAATAGATTCCGTTTTCATATTAATACTTGCTCCAAAAGCACCCGCACCATTAGTCGAAGTTCCAGCTCCGCGCTGAATCTGAAGATCTTCAATAGACGAAGCAAAATCCGGCATATCTACCCAATAAAGCGTGTGAGACTCGGCATCATTCAAAGGCACGCCATTGGCAGTAACATTAATACGTGAAGCATCCGTTCCACGAACTCGTATACCTGTGTACCCCACTCCTGCTCCGGCATCGGATGTTGCTACCACCGAAGGAGTCATAGTAAGCAAGAAGGGAATATCCTGCCCAAAGTTCTGCTTTTTAATTTGATCCTTACTAACATTTGAGAATGCAACCGGAGTCTTAGCCGTTGCGCGTGTTCCTACTACCTGCACTTCCTGCAGTCTTACCAAACGCAGGCTATCCTTTACCTGCGCAAAAGACGATGAGCCAATCAGTGTTAAGCCGACAAGCATCTGTACTTTCTTTTTCATACCTATTTTTAGTTAAATAAAACAGAAAAGGGGTCTTTTCTATCTTTCGTTCCCTCCGCCGGCATTACCCGGATCAGGTTATGGGTATAATCTCAGCCCGTTATATTGAGGCACCCCTTATATGAGAATATGGCACAAAGTTAGTGCTTTTTTGGAATATGTAACAAAATGAAATGTTATTTTTGAAATAAAGATCTTTGTTTATACTTGTTTGTCCTTAATATAAGTAGTCAGCTCGCATACAGAATACAGAGGAAAATTAGTGAGCCACTCTTCTTCACGGAAATCAGACATGGAAGAACGAGTTATTTTTTCCACAATTACTCCATTCTTTTACAAAAAATCGAAGGAGTTTCCGTTAGTGAATACATTTTTTCGAAGGAGTTTTTGCACTTTGAACACACTTTTTCGAAGGAGTTTATAAAAATAAGCAATAAAGCATAGACAGTTCGAGCTTTTTATCAAGCAAATACAATTCTCTCTTCTCTACTTTTTTTAATCAAAATAATCCCTCACTACCATCACCATTTTCACTAAAACCATTTATAGATAAGCCTTTCCAGGGGTGATGGATGCAAAATAAACCCTCACCAAAGACTAATTATCCATCACCAAATACAGTCATCCCTCACCATTTCAATGAAAAAACAACAAAAAGTCAGAGAATTATCGAAAATTAAAAACCCGAACAAAACAATATAAAACAGTTTTGTCCAGGTTATTCGGTTTATTTCGATTGCAAACCTTTACTGCAACGGAATATAAATCTCCGTCTTCAGTTTGGCTTCTTCTGTGCGCGAAGGGTCATTAATATATTTCTCATACAACGGAGCATTACGAAGTTCGTATCCACAATCGGGAAGCCATTTTGCGAAGATTGTATCATACACAATCCCGAGGTTTGTATAAGGACCTTGATACAAGAAAACAGCATACTTGCCTCCTGCAATCTCTTTCACTCCTATTTCACCTTTTGGTTCTGCCGGTTTTGGAAGTACAAGACACACGTCTGTGCGAAGTTTTTCAGAGTTAGTAACCTTAGGATCATCATGATAAATGCTGATGTGTTCAATGCCTGCCGAGAAAAGTTTATTCTCTTTCACATACGCCCAAAGTTTACCCCATGCTCCACAAAAGTCGAGTTCGGAATATGCTCCGGTTAAACGGATATAAATTGCTTTCTTAGTTTCAATATCTATCACCTTAGGCGATTTCAGATTCAAATCCGGATTTAATTGTACAGGTTTCATAATTACAAAGTTTTTATTGTTACGGTATTCTAATGGAGTTATATCATAAAATTGTTTGAACGATTTCGATAAAGAAGAAGGCATCTCATACCCCACGCTATAGGCTATTTGTTCCACAGGAAGATCTGTATACCGAAGCAGACGGACAGCGGTTTCCAACCTTACTCTTATTATGTATGCTCCGAGTGTTTCGCCCAGAAAAGCTTTCATGATGCGATGAAAATGATAAGTTGACAGGTTGGACATCTCAGCCAGTTTTTGCAAATCGAGTTCCTCATCGAGGTGGTTATTAATATAATCTACTACAACATTCACTCTTTTCAAATATTCTTCCCGTGTTGACGATTTTATTTCCATACTTCTTTGTTTTAATTGATAGTGCAAAGATAAAGCGAGTTCACTGATTATACTTGTCCAATATTGCTAAATATTTTATCAAATATGTTTGCGGATTTCATTAAATAACCGTAATATTGTATTTGGTTTGATATACATCAAAGCAGTATTATGATGTACATCTAAGCATACGTTTGATATACATCAAAGATAGTGTTTGATATACATCAAACGAAAAACATTCCTAGTACAAATTAAAAACTCACTAATAATAATGGCATTCAGATATAGAGTAAAAACAAAACGTTCCGCGCTAAAAGATAAAACAACAAAATACTACGCAGTTCCAATCCGCAATGAGAAGGTACATATAGCCAATCTGGCCGAAGAACTATCACATCGTTGCTCCTTATCAAAAGGAGATATCCTGTCAACCTTATCGGGATTAGTCGATTTAATGGAAGAACATCTACACAATGGCGACAGTGTTTATCTCGATAATCTGGGTATCTTCACCCTTTCTGCTACCAGTGATGGCTTTGATACTCCCGAAGAATGTACTCCATCAAAGGTGAGAGCACAGAAAATTTGTTTCAGGGCAGATAACAAGCTAAAGAAAAACCTTCAGTTTGTGAGATTTGAAAAAGACAAGTACAGCGCAGAATAATTTTTGCTAAACTCTTAAACATTTTTGCCCCTTTATATGTTATTAATAGGTTTAACTATTAAAGGAGGATTATATGAAAAAATTAGTTCTATTGGCTGCATTCATATTTGCAGCAAGTTTCGGCGCAGCAAACGCTCAAACAGTAAATAAAAAAGTTGAGAAAACAGAGAAAGCTGCTTCTGTTAAGAAAGAAAAAGCAACAAAAGCACAAGCTACTGTTAAGGACATGAAGTCTAAAACAACTACTAAATTTGAGAAAATTGATACTGAAGCTAAGTATAAAGCTGCTCTTGCCAAATATGACAAAGATTTGAAAGAGGGAAAGATTACTAAAGCTCAGTATGATGAAGCTGTAGCAAAATGCAAAAAAGAGTGTAAAGGAACAAAAGAAGTTGTAAAGACTAAAGCAAAAGAAGGAAAGAAAGAAGCTATGGACGCAAAGAAAGAAATGAAGAAAGATATGAAGAAATAATCTTTATTTAAAAATAGTTTCAATCAACGGGCAGAAAAGTTTGTTCTTTTCTGCCCGTTGTTGTTTCATCCTTAACTATACCAGAATTGCATTTACGATTCTATTTAAATAACAATCGTTTCAATTAACAAATATTCAAAATTAGAAGAATAAAATTCAACAAATTATAATTTGCAGAAAAACTCTGCGATTTTTTGGATATTACTATTTATTATTTCATTTTATTTTGTACTTTCACACGCTGAAGTCTGTATTAAACCCACTTTCTAAAGAAAGTGTGAGATCAGGCTGATAACTAATAAAAACAACGAATATGAAAAAAATTATTTTATTTGCTGCATTCATTGCAGCTGTTAGCTTCACTGCAAACGCACAAACAGTATCAAAAAAAGTAGAAAAAGCTGAGAAGACTGCTACAGTACAAAAAGACAAAGCTAAAGAATGTTGTAAAGAAGCAAAAGCAGAATGTAAAGATGCTAAGGCTGAATGCAAAGACGCAAAGGCATGTTGTAAAGATGCTGCTAAAATGGCAAAAGCTGGAAAAAAAGAATGCAAAGCTGCATGTAAAGAAGCTTGCAAAGACGCAAAAGTAGCTAGCAAAGATGCTAAAGCTTGTTCAAAAGAATGCCAGAAAGATTGCAAAAAAGCATGTAAAGATGCTAAAGGTGAAGTTAAAAAAGCAGCTAAAAAAGAAGTAAAAGGATAATTCTTTAAAATAGTCTTATTATAAAAAAGATAGAAAGGAAAAGCTTTCTATCTTTTTTTATTATGTAAAACATAGGTCTGTTTATACAAATTATTCAATACTGCCTGAGATGTAATTAATAAACGTCTAGTTAAAGCCTGTTTTTAATTAAAGACCATATCAATAACCTCTTTTCTTGGCGAGTAAGGCATAGAAACAGCATGTCCAAGGCGAACAAGCAACATTGGATATTCTCCATTTATATCAAGCTTGGTTCTCATTTCATCGGCAAGCGAATTCACCTCACATGGCTGATTTAAATAAGCATTGGTTACTCCCAACAATGTAGATTCTAGCAGGAATCTTTCAAGCGAGCGTCCTAAAGCAATCCAATCTAAAGGCGTACTATTTTCAACAGTAAAAAGAGCCAGCAGAGATGAAGATTCTATTTTCTTCTTATCCGATTTGTTTTGTGCTTCAGGAGTCAAAACAAAATTCATGATTGGTTTTCCTATCCATGAAGGGACCGATGGCGAACCCATAACAGCATACGTCAGTCCGTCTTTATATTTAAGAACCTGCTTTTTATTTAGTCGTATCCAGTTGGTCAGTTCTTTTTTAAAGGCGTTATCTGTCATCTGAATTTCATTACCTCTGTAAACAAACTCTTTCAGCAGGTTAAATTCTGCATTTTCTTTCTCATACAAGTTAACATGTACCCCATGCTCCAACTGTACTTCTTTTAGAACTTTCAAAGTATCCTTAGCCAAAGGTCTGCTAGTATAAATTCGTCTGTTGGTCTGCCTTTTATTGATCTGCTCGAAAAGAGAATCCGAATATATTTTATCAGCTTTCTCTAATTCTACATGAACATAATATTCACCAGTGGTATCTGCAAGAATGCTTACACTATCCTGATACCCGAAATGACGTGCGGCAATACAAAGATTCTCTGTTGCAGTTCCTAAACTAATATACAACTCTCTGTTATTGCCATCCACCACAGGCAATGAGCGGCTAAAATCAGGATAAATATCAAGGCCTTTACTTGTTAGCTTAAATCTCCAAGGCTGCGTATTATGTCCAGACGGGGCCTTCAACGCATACTCAACCAGTTCTGTAAATTGTTTCATCACTTTCTATTCTTCAATAATAACGTACAAATATATACTATTTATTTAAAAAATTACACCAAAAACATAAATATTTAGATATTACTTTTTAAACTCTATTTTATTGATATTGTGAGACGAACAAATTGATTTTTAAAATGTTATTTAAGAAGCGTCAGTATATTCATTACCAATAACTAAATTATAACGGAAATATGAGGAGTATTTGTTTTTTTCTTTTCCTGCTAATTTCCGTACTAAGCAACGTGGCTCAAACGCCTCAGAGAAGAACAGACCAACCGACAGGATATACGGTTAAAGGAACTGTTATTGATTCTATATCCGGTCAGGGGGTACAATATGCCACGCTTAGTATAGCCGCAGCACGCTCACCACAAAATCCGCTAAAGGTGGTGGTAAGTGATAATAACGGAAATTTCACGGCTTCTTTTAATGCTTCGCCCGGCAATTATGCAATTGCTATACAGTTTGTTGGCATGAAGCCAGCAGTAAAAAGGTTTTCTCTTACCTCAAATCAAAAACAGGTATCTTTGGGTTCTATATTTATGACTGAAACTTCAGCACTACTAAATGAAGTTGTGGTTGTGGCACAAAAGCCTTTAGTAAAGGTTGAAATAGATAAGCTGACTTACAGTATTGAAAACGACCCGGAAGCTAAGACCAGCAACACGTTGGAAATGTTTCGTAAGATACCAATGATTACGGTGGACAATGAAGATAATATTCAGCTGAAAGGTTCGTCCGACTTTAAAATATACCTGAATGGCAAGCCTTCCAACATGATTAGCAATAATCCGAGCGATGTTCTGAAAAGTATGCCTGCCAATTCCATTAAGAGTGTTGAAGTAATAACTGATCCAGGAGCCAAGTATGATGCTGAAGGCGTTGGGGGAATTATTAATATTATCACTGTAAAAAGCGGAATTGAAGGATATACAGCGACCATTCGGAGTAATGCCAGCACACAGGGACGCATGGGTGGAGGAGCTTATTTATCTCTAAAAATGGGAAAGTTTGGTATTACTGCAAACTACAATTACAATCACATCAACACGCCTTACAATGATTCTTATCTGGAACGTACAAATCAGGTAAATAACATAGAGAAATACATGACTCAGAACGGGCGTTCAAAGAATAAAGGACCGTTTCAGTTTGGTACTATAGAGGCCAGTTACGAGATAGACACACTTAATCTTATAAGTTTGTCTGTCGAAAGGTTTAACGGAAATATGACTGGTAATTCAGACTACATGGTTGAAATGAAAGGTGCTGAATATAATCCTTATTACAGTTATGACAGATACAGCAAATCAACCAGGACGTTTGGTTCAACAGACATAAATGTAGACTACCAGCGCTCTACTCATCGCAAAGACGAACTTCTTACTGTTTCTTACAAATTCGATAACAACCCTAACGATAGTAAAAGCAACACTTTATTAAAAAACTTATCGGGTGCTGTTCCCCTATTTCTGGCACGTACTCAAAACAACGTAAATAAAGCCTCAACAAATGAGCATACAATGCAGCTTGACTATACACGTCCCACATGGCAGGGGCAAAAGCTTGAAGCCGGTTTAAAGTTTATTCTCCGTAAAAGTAATAGTGAAACAGAACGTTGGCAAAATGATACTTTGGTAATTGATCCGTCTTACGACTTTAAGCACACACAGGAAATTTATTCTGCTTATATCAGTTACGACATCAAGATAAAAAAGTTTGGAATTAAAGCCGGAGTACGAGAAGAAAGCACTACCCAGAAAGTGAAATACGTTCTTTCTCCCGATATGAATTTCCATGTCAGCTATTCCAATTTAGTCCCTTCGGCAACTGTTTCGTATATGAAAAATCCTTCAGAGCAAATCCGCTTTGGATACTCCATGCGTATTCGCCGTCCCGGCATTAGAAACCTGAATCCGTATATAAATGATACAGATCCTGAAAACATAAGCTATGGTAATCCAAAACTTAACCCCGAAAAAAGCCATAACCTGAATTTAAATTACAGTAGATTCACTCCAAAGCTTAATATTAATCTTGGTCTAAGTTATCGTTTCGAGAACAATGGAATAGAAAGCTACACATTTATTGACCCCAATAAGCCAAATGTAAGTCAAACTACCTACGACAATATTGGTCATAGTCAACAAACCAGTTTTAATTTGTATGGTAACTGGAATGCTTTCAAGAACTTCAATCTTATAATAAACGGAGGCGCATTCTATGTAAACATGAAAAGTGATGCTACATCATCAACAGATAAACTGAGCAATAATGGATTCTTTTACAATTGCTATACTGGTCTTCAATATACGTTTCCCAAAAACTTCCGTTTGAATATTAATGGAGGTTACTTTGCCCCAAGAGTTAGTCTGCAGGGAAAAACAACGGCATTCTATTTTACCAGTTTTTCAGTTAGCAAAGATTTCCTGAACAAAAAATTATCGGTATCTCTCACTTGCTCTGATCCATTCTGGAAAACAAAAGAATATACAAGCAGAACAAACGACAGGAGTTTTACTATGAAGAATGTAAATTATATCAATGCACGCGATTTCAGAATAAGCCTGTCATACAGATTTGGAACTCTCAAAACATCAGCCGCAAAGAAAGCAAAGAAAGGAATTACAAATGATGATTTAAACAATAATAATGAAGAGAATCAAGTGGAAGGAGTAAATACAAACAACAGATAATATTCTGATTTAATTTATATAATCCTCTGGTATAAGTTAAATCTAAGGGCGCTCAAAAAACATTGAGCGCCCTTAGATTTTCTATTTTTTCTGAAATATTATTCAACGCACACTTCGTCTACAAACACATTTGCAGCTTTGCCTTTTCCACCATGCCATTGAGGCATAGAAGTAACGTTATTAACGATCACTTTCACAAATTTAGCTTGTGTTGGAGCAAAACCAAGAGTATAATCATTTACTCCGTCCTTATCTCCTTTTTGAGCTTCCGGAAGAACTAGTTTTGCAGCTTCTTTGAAATTCTGACCATCAGCAGAAAGGTAAACAGTGATATCTTTTGGAGGGAACACCCAGTCGCCTTTAGCAGAGTTGGTACCTAAACGAACTGACTTAACTTTTGTATTTTCTCCTAAATCGATAACTAAATTCATTGGTTCGGCCTGGAAACCTACCCAACTATCATTGTAGCTCTTACCACCACGAATACCATCTACCAAAGTAGCGGCACCATTACATTCAAACTTCTTGCTTGGTGTTGTGTTCAATGTTGCTTTCTTTGCTGTTGATTTAGTGAAAGAGAATGTTTTTTCTACATTACGCAATTTCATATTCTTTCTGTCCACCATTGCTTTAAGTGTACAAGAATAAGGAATTTCAACCGGAGCTGTGTATTTAGTACTATTTACAGTAGGTTCTGTTCCGTCTATAGTATAGTAAATTGGAGCATCGCCAATTGTTTTTAAAGTAACTTCCACGCATCCTTTTTCTGTATTTACAGCATAAGAAGGAGTTGCTTCAAAAATATGCTTAGCATAATTCATTCCCATTGCATCATAAATCTCTGCAATGTGGCCAATGCGTGAAGTAAAACTTGCATAGTCTTTCTTATCAGCATTTGTCCATTGTACTTCGCTTAATGCAGCTAAACGAGGTAGCAGCATATATTCAAGATAAGCTTCCGATTCAATATATTCGGTCCATAAATTAGCCTGAGGACCAAGAATATGTTTTGCTTCTTCTTTGGTTAATTCAGCAGGAACCGGTTCAAATGAGTAAACTCTTTCTACAGGAGAGAATCCTCCAATAGCAAGTGGTTCTCTAGGATCAAGAGATTGATAATGGTCAAAATACAAGTGAGAACCTGGAGTCATAATTACATCATGTCCCTGGCGAGCAGCTTCTATACCGCCTTCCATTCCTCTCCATGACATTACAGTTGCATTAGGAGCAAGACCACCTTCGAGTATTTCATCCCATCCAATAATCATACGACCTTTGTCGTTCAGGAATTTCTCGATACGAGTCATTGTATAACTTTGTAATTTAGCCTCAGCAGAATGTTTCTCGTCTGCTTTCAAACCAAGTTCCTTAATCTTTGCCTGACAAACCGGACATTTTTCCCAGCGTACTTTTGGACACTCATCACCCCCAATATGAATATACTTAGAAGGGAATAGTTCCATAACTTCGGTCAGTACATTTTCAAGGAAAGTAAATGTTTCTTCTTTTCCTACACATAATACATCATCAAGTACTCCCCATTCTGTAGAAACCTTGTAAGGACCGCCAGTACAACCAAGGCTAGGATAACTAGCCAAAGCTGCTACCATGTGTCCTGGAAGGTCAATTTCAGGAATAATTGTGATAAAACGATCTTGTGCATATTTCACAATCTCTTTAATTTGTTCCTGAGTGTAAAATCCTCCATGAGGTTTACCATCAGAACTTCCCCAGTTTTTACCCACCATTGTGTAAGCGCGCTGACTTCCAATGGTTGTAAGTTCCGGATATTTTTTAATTTCAATTCTCCATCCCTGGTCATCTGTAAGATGGAAGTGAAATTTATTCAATTTATGCAAAGCCAGTACATCAATATACTTTTTCACTTCATCAACACTAAAAAAATGACGTGATACATCAAGATGCATACCTCTGTAACTAAAACGAGGAGCATCGCTGATTTTGGCACAGGCAAGCTCCCATTTCTGGTCCTTCACCAATGTTTTACCGAAAACAGCAGCAGGAAGCAATTGTTTTACTGTCTGAATAGCGTGAAAGAAACCTTCGGGTGCAGATGCTTCAATAAGAACCTTGTCTTTTTCAACGTCTAATTTATAGCCTTCTGCCGGAACTTTTTTGTTCAGAACAACAGTGATAGTATTACTAGCAGCTTTCTTAGCAGCTTTAGTACTTACCTTAACATTAATGCCAGAAGTAAGATTCAATTGTTTTGCAAAATCTTCTGCCACCTTAGTAAACTTACTGTCCAGTCCCTTCTGAACAATAAATTCACATTTATCATTCAATACAAAACGTCCTTCACTCTGTACCATTGAATTTGGAAGAGGAATTAGGTCGTAATTGCCCGCTTTCATCGTACTTCCGCACGTTAAACACGAACAAATCAGGATAATCGAAAAGAGTTTTTTCATGTTATTTTTCTTTGTTTAAAAGGATATAATTTATTATATCTGGCAAATATACTAAAAATATATTCTCAACTAAACAAACAAACAAGAAAATAAGCACTCAAACTTCGACTTATTAATAAAGAAATTTAATTTAATTAATTATCTGATATTATAGGCATAAAAGTTATCCTCATTTATTATCTTCAAGATGGTATATAGCTTAATATTGAATAAATAATGAATAGTATATCCAAAAGAATATTGTTTACTCTTTTTTTCGTTGCGTATAAACTGTATGAAGCAGTTCGTGCGACTTATGTCCGAGAGGTGCACCAAGGAACTCACGATATAACATCTTAATATCCTGGTTTTCATGTGATTTTCGTAAAGTTTTCCCTTCATCCTCTCTGTAAATAGCATCCAGTCTCTTCATCCTGTATGCATCATTAACAGGTCGTGGTTGTCCGCCTCCGCTGATACATCCTCCGGGACACCCCATTACTTCAATGAAATGATATGTACTCGTGCCGTTCTTTATTTCTTCCATTAATAGTATATCCAAAAGAATATTGTTTACTCTTTTTTTCGTTGCGTATAAACTGTATGAAGCAGTTCGTGCGACTTATGTCCGAGAGGTGCACCAAGGAACTCACGATATAACATCTTTATATCCTGGTTTTCATGTGATTTTCGTAAAGTTTTCCCTTCATCCTCTCTGTAAATAGCATCGAGTCTCTTCATCCTGTATGCATCATTAACCGGTCGTGGCTGCCCACCTCCGCTAATACATCCACCGGGGCAACCCATTACTTCAATGAAATGATATGTACTTGTGCCGTTCTTTATTTCTTCCATTAATTCAGCTGCACCTATCAACCCGCTTGTAACGGCAACCCTTAAGGTTACTCCTGCCAGGAAATTAAACTCCGGTAATGGTTTTTCTATCTTCAGTTCAGCAGTCTTAATTCTTTTTAGTCCCATAAGAGGTTTTAAGTGAAGCTTTTCCGTAGGAAGTTCACGACCCGTAACTAACTCATATACTGTACGTAAAGCTGCTTCCATTACACCACCGGTTGTACCAAAGATATCGGCAGCACCGGAAGATAATCCCAACGGACTGTCAAACGTTCCATCTGGTAGATTTCTAAAATCAATTCCGGCGTCTTTAATCATTCGTCCCAACTCACGGGTAGTAATCACTGCATCTACATTTGCCAATCCGTCGTTATACATCTCCGGACGAATTATCTCAAACTTTTTAGCCGTACAAGGCATAACTGATACCATGAAAATAGATTTTGGATCAATACCAACCTTTTCTGCAAAATAAGATTTAGTTAATGCTCCCAGCATCATGTGAGGAGATTTACAACTAGACAGATGAGCCAACTGATCAGGATAATGATGTTCTACGTACTTTATCCAGCCCGGACTGCAACTGGTAATCATTGGGAGAACAGCCTCTTTTTTCTTAGTAGAGAACATATCTTTTAATCTTTCAAGAAATTCAGATCCTTCCTCCATGATAGTAAGGTCGGCACCAAAATTGGTATCAAAAACAAACTTAAAACCTATATTGTGTAAGGCCGAAGCCATTTTACCAGTAACCAATGTACCGGGTTCATAACCAAACAATTCTCCTAGAGCTGCACGCACGGCCGGAGCTGTCTGTACAATAACAGTTTTGGATTTATCATACAGGGCTTCCCATACCTCTTGTGTTGAGTCTTTCTCTTTCAAGGCTCCAACAGGACATACCAAAACACACTGACCACAGTTAGTGCAAATTGATTCTCCCAAAAGCTCATCTTCCGATGGCCCTATAAATGTAGAAAAGCCACGATGATGTGGATTCATGAGACAAACTCCCTGAACTTGGTTACACACAGTTACACATCGGCGACAAAGAACACACTTTGAACTATCGCGAACAATTGACGGACTGGAGCTGTCTACAAATTCTTTTGATTTGGCACCTTCATACCTATACTCATCAACCTGAATTAAATTACCTAGTTCCTGCAGTTCACAATTCTGGTTTCTCCAGCAAGTAAGGCAATTCTTAGGATGATCTGAAAGCATCAGCTCATAGATTACTTTTCTTACATTGCGTACTCTTTCCGAATTGGTATAGATAACCATTCCTTCTTTAGCTTCAGTTACACACGATGCCATCAGATTTTTAGCGCCTTCCACTTCAACAACACAGATACGGCACGATCCAATCTGATGTACATTCTCCATATAACAGAAGTGAGGGATTAAGATATGATTCTGTTTTGCAGCTTCAAAAATGGTAGTTCCCTCTTTTACCTGGACTGCTTTATCATTTATTATCAGGTTTATCATAGTACTTAATTTTAGCTTTTTAATCTTCCGAACTACGATCAGTATTACGATCAGAACATCTTAAACATCTCATTGATTCGGCTATAGCGTTAAGTTTGTGATAACCTAACCGCACCTCATCAAAGTTGCCTTCCCGTTCTTTCGGATCAAGAGATTGCATTTTAAACCGTTCATGTTCAACTGTAATTCCTTCATCCACTCCTCTTGTAGGTATCTCTATAGGTTCGCCAATATTTAATTTCCCGGTTCCACCTAAATATTTATCAATAGATCTTGCTGCATTTTTACCATCGGCAATAGCAGTAATTACCACATCAGAGCCACGGGCAATATCTCCTCCGGCAAAAATTCCAGGTTGAGTGGTCATCTGCGATTCCGGATCAACGATAAATGTTCCCCAATCAGTTACTCCAACCTCACCCTTTGGAATAAAAGGTAAATCGGAATACTGACTCACTGCCGGAATAGCCATATCAATATCCATCATAAACGTAGAGTTTATTACCTCAACCGGTATCCGCCTGCCATCTTTTCCAAACTTTCCGGGTATCATTTTTACGCATTCAATGCCTGTAACCTTTCCATCACCTACGAAACGAACCGGAGCCACTAATTCGTGCAAGATTACTCCTTCTTCTATTGCATCTTCTATTTCCCTTCTGTCGGCAGGCATCTCTTCCATTTTCCTTCTATAGAGTATATGCACCTCTTTAGCTCCAAGGCGAAGAGCCGATCTTGCTGCATCAATGGCTGTATTACCACCTCCAATAACAGCAACAATTCCCTTCACTTTTACTTTTTTGTTCAGACTAATATCTCTAAGGAAATCGAGTCCGTGATATACTCCTCCTTTTTCCTCTCCTTCTATACCAATTTTTCGGGAAAGTTGTGTTCCTGTTGATATATATATCGCATTATACTTTTCTTTCAATTCATTGAATGTAATCTCCTTTCCAACCTTTGTGTTGTAAATGATATTAATTCCCGACTGTACAATTGCATCTATTTCCTTTTTCAACTCTTCTTTTGGTAACCTATATTCAGGAATTCCGTAAGCCAGAATTCCACCTGCAACATCTTTCTCCTCGTATATATCAACAGTATAGCCCAGTCGTGACAAATAATATCCGCAGGTCAGTCCGGATGGACCGGCACCAATTATTCCTACAGAACTTCCATTCTTAGGGAAACTGAGAGTTACCAATGGTTCTCCTGAATTATATACAAAATCGGCAGCATAGCGCTTCAAATCGGCAATTGCAATAGGATCATCAATCTGGGCACGGCGACATTTACTCTCGCATGGATGAGTACAAACCCTACCACAAATAGATGGAAATGGATTTTCCTGACGAATAAGGTTATAGGCATCTCGCACTCTTCCCGCAGCTATCAATGCAACATAGCCAGGAACATTTACCTTTGCAGGACAGGCATTCTGACAAGGAGCAAGGAAAAGACTTCCACAAACTCCGGCCCTACAATAATCCATCTTTATATGTTCGTCATACTCATACCTGAAATATTTAATTGTGCTAAGTACCGGGTTGGGAGCAGTTTGACCTAATCCACATATAGCAGAATCTTTGATTGATTCTCCTAGTTCAATCAAAAGCTCAACATCCCCTTCTTTTCCCTCTCCACGTGTGATCCTTTCGAGAATTTCCAGCATCCGCTTTGTTCCTATACGACATGGAACACACTTTCCACACGATTCATCCTGAACAAAATCCATAAAGAAACGAGCCATATCAACCATACAAGTATCTTCATCGGTACAAATCAAGCCACCAGAACCCATAATTGCTCCAAGTTTTGTCAGAGATTCATAATCAATAGGAGTATTAAGATGCTCAGCAGTAAGGCAGCCACCCGATGGCCCTCCTGTTTGTGCCATCTTAAACAACTTTCCTCTCGGTATTCCTCCACCTACATCAAAAAGAATCTCACCGAGAGTAGTACCCATAGGAACTTCAATCAACCCTTTGTGCACTATAGCTCCGGCCAGAGCAAACACTTTTGTGCCCTTACTTTTCTCCGTTCCAATAGAAGAAAACCATTTTGAACCATTTAATATAATTTGAGCAACATTACCTAATGTCTCTACATTATTGATAACAGTAGGCTTTCCAAACAAACCACTCTGCACCGGATAAGGAGGTTTCTGTCTGGGTTCTCCCCTCTTTCCTTCCACCGATTCCATCAATGCTGTCTCTTCTCCACAAACAAAAGCTCCAGCTCCAATTCTGATTACAATATCAAAACTAAACTTGCTTCCAAGAATATTATCCCCAAGAATGCCTAGTTCCTGAGAAGCTTTTATAGCCATAGTCAGTCTTTCAATTGCAATAGGATACTCAGCTCTTATATAGACTACGCCTTTTGAAGCACCAATGGCATAACCGGCAATCAACATACCTTCTATCACCGAATGAGGATCTCCTTCAAGCAGACTTCTATCCATGAATGCACCCGGATCGCCTTCATCTGCATTACAAATAAGATATTTCAGATCGCTACTTACCTTATTTGCCATTTCCCATTTAGTACCTGTTGGAAAACCACCACCGCCACGACCTCTCAATCCTGAATTTTTAATTTCATCAACAACTTCTATTGGATTCATGGTAAGTGCTTTAGCCAATGCAAAATATCCATCATGAGCGATATATTCGTCAACTGATGCATAGTCAATAGTTCCACATTTCTGAAGTACAATCTTTTTCTGATGCTTAAAGAATGGTATTTCATTTAAATCAGGAATTACTTCGCCGGTTTCAGGGTTCTTATAGCAGAATTTTTCGGCAATTCTCCCTTCTTTAATATGTTCATTCACAATAAATGAAGCACTTGCAGGATTAAGATTGCAATATAAAGTATTGCCTGGATTGATGATTAAAGTAGGCCCCAAAGTACATGCTCCCATGCATCCAGTCAGCTTTATTCTCACTTTCGATTGTAGGTGCTCCTGTTCGAGAGCCTGCTCAAACGCCTCCTTGAATTTCTTGCAATCAGAAGATATACAACCCGCGCCATAACAAATATGAGCGGTAAACTGAAATGCTTTCTCTTTGTTTAGAAAATCATTCTTTATTGATTCAAGATCTTTGATTGTATTGATTTTCATAGATTTATAGATTAGATTTTTCTTTGGACTATTTCAACGTTCCCAATATCCGTTTTATTCTATTGGGATTTACCTGTTTATACACCTTGCCATTGATAGTCATAGCCGGAGCAAGTCCACAAGAGCCTATACAACGCATTACTGTAAGTGAATACTTCTTGTCCGGAGTAGTTTCGCCCACATCTATACCCAATTCATCTTTCAGTTTATTCAGCACCTCTTTACCTCCACGAACATAGCAGGCTGTTCCCAGACAAACAGAAATAGTATATTTCCCTTTCGGCTTTGTCGAAAAGAAAGAATAAAACGTAAGAACACTATTTACTTTCGAAACAGACAAGTCCATCTGACTGGCAATAAAATGCTGCACCTCAGTAGGAAGATAACCGAATATAGCCTGTGCCATATGCAAAATCTGAATCAGATTATCCTCTTTCCGATCATAATCAATAATAACATCCTTAAGAAGATTATATTTTTCTTCTTCAGTCATCATGTGAACATTGCAAATGTCGTCTTCTGTTATCATAGAGATTATATTATTAGTTTTCTATTAATATAATGTTTAGAATCACCATAATCATTGTATGCAACCTCTTCACCAATCATCTTTATCCTTTTAGCTAGACAATTCAGGCAATCATCCGCATCTTCATTGATACATGGCTTGTTTTCGTAAAGAAGATAACTGCGCCTGTATTTCAATGGCGTAAGATTTGGCATTACTACATTTGCACCGGCTTTCAAACCAATTTCCCTACCCATTGGAATAATTGACTGAAGAGCTGTAGTCGATGCTATATTAATATCCGGCATCAATATCCTTAAAACGGCAATCATACGAATGGATAAATTGAACCGCTCATTAACAGGCATCAGCAAATCTTTATAATTGTATAAGGGCGTATCCGCATGCTCAAGATATGGTCCCATTCCTACCATATCAATATCCCTTTCTTTTATAAACAATAAATCGTCTGCAAGGTTCTCTATCGTTTGAAAAGGCAAACCGATCATCACTCCCGTCCCCGTCATATAGCCAGTTTCCCGAAGATAATCCAAACATTTCAGACGAGTTTTAAAACTATGCAGCTCATCTGACGGATGTATCTTATTATACAGTTCTTCGCTGGATGTTTCAATTCTCAGCAAATATCTCTGAGCACCTGCATCAAACCAACTTTTGTACGTATCCAAAGACTGCTCTCCAAGAGAAAGAGTAATACGGAAATCCGGATTTGTAGCTTTCTTTATTCTAGCTATTAATGCCGTTATTCTATTTACAAACTCTTCGCTACTTAGTTCTCCCGACTGAAGAACAATGCCTTTCAAGTGATTTTCATTTGCAAATTCAACAATCTCTAAAATTTCATCATCAGAAAGAGAATATCTGGAAACTTTATGATTTCCGCATCTTATACCACAATAATAGCAGTTCTTTCTGCAATAGTTGGAAAACTCAATCAACCCTCTCAGGTATACTTTTCTGCCAATAATTCTCTCCTTTATTGAATAAGCCCTTTTTATTAACTCATCGTGTTCTTCTTTATCTGTAATAGATAGTAAGCGGATAATATCTTCTCTTGACAACTCCTGCCTGTTTAATATTTCGCTTACTGTCAACATACATTAGCTCATAAAAGGAGCTATTGCCCTTTCGAAGATTCCATTTATCCAGGCAATAGTCAATCCATAGTTTGTAACTGGAACACCTGCTTCAATAGCCTCAGCCAGACGACTAAAGACTTGTTTCCGTGTAATCATACAACTACCACACTGAATAACCAGTGCGTAATCTGTTATTGGATTCTTTATTTCGTCCAGACCAGCGACAACGTCAAAGTCCAATTGCTTTTTCGTATATTCTCTCAGCCATTTCGGGATTTTAAACCTCCCTATGTCATCACAACTAACCTGATGCGTGCACGATTCAAGAATTAAAATGTGATCGCCATCTTTCAAATCTGATATTTTCCCGGCCCCTTTCACATAATCGTCAAAAGGACCTCGCATGTGAGCATAAGCCACGCTGAAACCCGTTAACGGAATATCAGGGGGAACAATCTTATTTACAGTCTTAAATACCTGACTATCTGTTATAATCAATTTTGGTTTTATACCCGTGTTATGCAGGAACAACTCTAGTTCAGTCTCATTTACAACAATATTAATAGCTCCATTATCCAATACATCACGAATGGCCATTACCTGAGGTAAAATAAGTCTGCCCTCCGGAGCCTCAGAATCATTTGAAGTAATAAGCAAAACAATATCACCACGATTAATCAATCCTTTCAATAATGAAGGCTTTTGATAAGCCGTTTCGGGAATAATACTTTTAAGCGTTTCGATAACACAGTTAATATTGAAATTTGTTTTTGCGCTAAACTCAACAATAGGCGCATTGGTATATTGCTGTATTTCCTTTATTGTACTGTTCAGCAAGGGTTCCATATCCACTTTGTTATATACAATCAGGCAGTCCACATCGGCTTTATAAAATTTCCGTATCAGTGTTTCTTCAAATTCGCCAAAGGTATTATCCGTAATGAGTAATATAGCACAATCTATTTGCTTAATTACATCCAGCGTCTTTGCAATCCTTTTTTCGCCAAGTTCCCCACTGTCATCAATACCCGCTGTATCAATAATAATGGCAGGTCCAACTCCCAGAATCTCCATTGATTTCTTTACAGGATCAGTTGTAGTACCCGGAACCTCAGACACAATAGCCACATCAAGTCCCGTCAGTGCATTGATGAATGAGCTCTTGCCCACATTTCTCCGACCAAAAATTCCAATGTGCGGTTTTAAATCACGTGCCATAATCTATAATAATTATCAGTAAGAATTAGTAATACAAATCTCTCTTTCCCAACTTTAACTGTTTTATCTTCTCAAGGATAGAAACTTTCATATTCTCATCTTCCATCTTATCAATCGTAGAATAAATAACACCCCACCCTTTATCTGCAGTATGTTGAGGTGCATAATCAATAAGATATTCAGCCAGCGTAAGAATGGCATTAGGAGTACAATAACGCTTTATGAATCCAGGGACAGAGAATTCCATAAAATGCTCTCCTGTTCTGCCAAGCCTATAACAAGCTGTGCAGAAAGAAGGAATCATACCCTGATCAAGCAATTCATCAATTATATCATTCAAGGGCCTGTCATCATTTATCTGAAACTGTCCCCTGTTCAGATTCCTTTCCTGAACAATTTTTTCAGCATAGCTACCAATCTCAATATTAGTTCCACCATCTATTTGCGAAACTCCATACTGTATTATTTCATCTCTCAAGGCCGCAGGTTCTCTTGCCGTCAGAATCATTCCTGTATAAGGTACAGCTAATCTCAAGATAGCAATCAGTTTAGTAAAATCCTCATCACTAACAAAATAGTTAGTTTTTAGGTTTTGTCCTGAAGCATCCTTAACTCGGGGAAAAGAGATGGTATGTGGCCCCACATTATAGCAAGCTTCAAAATGATTTGCATGTCTTACCAAAGCAAGCACTTCAAAACGCCAATCGTATAAGCCAAACAAAGCACCTATTCCCACATCATCAATACCCGCTTCCTGAGCCCTGTCCAAAGCAGTCAACCTGTAATTATAATCAGCTTTTTTACCTCGTTGATGATAAATTTTATAAGCCTCCGGATGATAAGTTTCCTGAAAAATCTGATAAGTTCCTATTCCAGCTGCTTTTACAACCTTAAAGCCTTCAATATCCAATGGAGCTGCATTGATATTTACTCTCCTTATTTCTCCATTTCCTTTTTTAACGGCATAAGCAATCCTAACTGTATGAGCAATATATTCGGGACTATATTCCGCATGTTCACCATAAACAAGAATCAGCCTTTTCTGCCCATTATCTTCCAATGCCTCTATCTCTTTCACAATCTCCTGGTCAGAAAGAGTTTTCCTCACAGCATCTTTGTTTGATATTCTAAAACCACAATAAAGACAATCATTTGTACATTTATTGCCTATATAAAGCGGCGCAAACAGCACAATTCTATTCCCGTAAATAGTACGTTTAAGCGTTTTTGCACCTTCCTTTATTTCTTCAATCAGTTCAGGAGTATCAGCCTTAACAAGACATGCAACTTCTTCTAGATTCAATCTTTGCTTGGCAAGCGATTTGGCTATAATCTCACGTACTTTTTGTTTTGAAGGAACAGCATTATTGAGATAATCCCATATTTCTACAGGATCGATAAACGGTTTCATTCGTTCATCTGCAATGGAGTATTTTTCAGGAGTAAATTTCATGATTCCAATCTTTTTAGCTCTGTCCGTGAATATTATAATATATAGAACAATATATAACAAAAATAGATTGAATAATAAGTAAATATATTCAATCTATTTTAATAAATGAAATCGGAATCGATAATATTTTATAGCTCAGCTATTTTTTTTATAAAATCATGGTTCAGAGATGAATGGCCGGATAGCATCAGCCCAAATCTGATATCCCTTTTCCGTAGGATGACAGAAGTCGGGAGCTATTTCTTTAGGCAATGTACCATCAGCTTCCAGCATCTTAGGGCCAATATTCAGGAGCGTGATATTATTCTCCTTAACAAAAGTTTCAAGATTACGGTTTATCTCGTTAATAAGAATTCTGCGTGGATGAGTTGGCTCATGTTCACGAGGAAAGACAGACATCAAGACAATCTTTGCACCCGGCACTTTAGAGCGAAGACGCATACAGATAGCACGGATACCTTCTACAATTTCGGGAGCAGTATTCATGCGGGCATTCTTAGTTTCACTGGTATTATTGGTACCAATATGAAGAATAATCGTACGAGGATGAAGTCTGTCTATCTCTCCATGATCGAGACGCCAAAGTACATTTTGTGTACGATCCCATCCAAAGCCCAGATTTAGTACACGGTAATCCTTGAACAAAGCATTCCAGACCTCTGCACCGTTAGGAATTCGTAGACGCCCGTCAGCATATTTAAGTTGTGGTAACCCACCCCAGAAATGAGTAATAGAGTTACCTATAAGAACCACTTCCGGATTAATGGAATCCTTTATTGCTAATACATCAGCATGACGTGCCCACCAGTCATAACTGTCATTTTCCAACTTAGAAGCCGGAACTATTGCTGTGTTTGGAGATATCTCTGTATCCAAAGACTTATCCCCCATCAGTTCAGACAACAAAGGTTCCATTGCCTGAGCCCATGCTTTTGCTCCTGCAGGAGAAGGATGAAGCCAGTCGCTCATCATATCATGATTGATTGCCCCATCCATATTGAGAAACACATGATTTACATCACAATAAAAAACATGCTTTCCATCAGCAATCCTGGATACTAAATCGGAAGCACGTTCAAGAATTAAACGATGGGAAGTTGGATTTGGTCCACCATAGCATCCCGGAAAACAACGCATCATAATAATCTTTGAATCAGGCAACTTTTCACGCAAGAGTTTAACCACAGCTTCAATACCACCGGCAAGTTGGCCTGCAGTGTGACGTGTTGGGTAATGTACTTCATCTATATTATTGGTACCTATTTCTAGCACAACCACTTTGGGCGATTGACCTTCCAGTTCTCCGTTCTGAATATTCCATATAAGATTTTCGGTGCGGTAACCACTAAAACCCAGGTTAAGAGCCTTCCTTGGAGCAAAGAACTGATTCCATACAGGCTGATACTGAGGTTTCTCAAAATTATGAGTGATAGAATTACCAATCATAATCAAATCATACTTGTCCTTAGCTACAAGAGCCAGCTTATCTGCATGGCGCTTACGATTATACCCTTCAACAGGAACAGTAGCAGGATTCTGTGCAGTCTTTTCAGTCTCAGGCTTTGCTTCCAAAAACTTCTTAAGAATACCCGAAAGCTTAAAATTTCCGTCCAAAGCAATGGTATCCTTGCCACAAACATAAACATTATCTTTCTGAGAGTAGCAAGACGCCTTTCCATCATACCCTATCCATGTTTTAGTATATTCCTCACAACTCTTCACCCACGCTTTGTCTCCATTATCGGGAACAATAGTAAGTAATCTGCCGACGGGTTCCAGAGGAGGCAAAACTGCAGCATAAATAGTTCCGGCAAGAGTTTCATTCATATATGAAGGAGATACAAGAATCAATTCATTGGGTTGTTCCTTTTTATTCATCCTTTGCACAGCTTTTGCAGCAAGATGTCCTCCCGAAGCAAATCCCATTGCAAGCAAGTGATCAGTATTCAAACCTTGAAGATTCTTATTGCCCTTAAGTAACCTGAAAGCTTTAAGAGCATCCGTCAAAGCCATATTGCGTGTTTGTATATCACTACCCACACGATATTCAAGAACAGCTACGTCAAAGTTTTGTGCATTAAGAAATCTGGTAGTAGATTCACATTCACTTTTCAACTTTAATGTTTCATAATCCCCTCCTGGAATTAGCAACACCGTACCCTTATGCAATCCGGATTTAGTTCTTACTAAATGAAGTAAAGGAACATCTACTTTATGAATTTCACCATCCTTACCAACAGCATTCCCCTTTGGCAGAGATTGCCCATCAAGTGAAACATAATTTGTGCGAGCTGCTCTCTTTACATTAACAGAACTTTCTGCACCTTTAGAAAAAACCGAAACGGTAATAAATAAAATTATAGCCAGAGATAGCCGATTAAATGATTTCATTTTTAAATCAAATTTTTGAGAATATATTTTTCCGATAGTATTTATCGAGCAAGAATGCTCTTTATTCTGCAAAAATAAGATTTTCTTTTTTATGATTATTACATGTGAAGTCGTTTCTTATACTCTCCAGGAGTTAATCCTGTTAGCTTTTTAAACAACTTATTAAAATAAGAGATATTATCGAATGCCAGATTATAAGCAATTTCTTTTATTGGTATATCGTCAATAATAAGCATTACCTGAGCTTTCTCAATTTTTTTCTGATTAATATATTGAGTCGGTGTACATTTCATTTCATTTTTGAAAAGCCTTATAAAATGATCATCTGTAAGAAAACAAAGTTCGGAAAGCTGACTAATATTGATAGGCTTATCTATATTCTTTCGGATATAGCGTAAAGCTTTCAATACTCTATTATCGGTAACTTCAACCTTTTGTTCTGCATCTTTTAGAAATCGGGAAAAGAGTTGCTGCAAAATTCCTTTCGTTTCAATCAGTAAGTAATAAGGTAATTGCGCATTTTCTGAGATATTCTTTACCAAAGTCTGAGAATTATCATAAGATGACGGATCATAAAGTTTCAATTCCCTGTTAGGATTAATCTCGGATAAACGCTTTACAAGCAAAGTATCCATTTCGGTAGCTTCAACCTCAACAGACGGATTCATTTGCTCAATAATGCTCAGGTTATCAGTTTGTTCCTCATAAATATGAATGTAATATAGTGAAAAATATCCGTCACACTCATAGCTATGCAAGGTAAAAGAGGGAATAAGATATAAATGCCCCGGTGTAAGATTATAAATACCATCAGGTAGCACAATTTTTGCATTTCCTCCATCCACCCAATATAATCTTGAAAACGGACTGTTCACATTTGCCCAGTTCCAGTCGGCATTATGAATTGCATGCCCAATGTTCAACAATGTAAAATTCAGATTATCTTTTTTTTCTCTTACCATGTGCTTTTCATCTTAGTTAGGCGAATATATATCTTTATTTCTTATTAAGCTACTAATATATAGAAATTATATTATTAATTATCGAAATAATGTCATTAATAGGAAATTTCAAAATTGCTAACTAATAGATAATCAGTATATGCTATAATATTAATATCGAATTTGTATTATAATATATCGAGATAGTATAATATTAATTGTTCCCGAATATCTACTTTTGAAAAAACAAAAAACACACACTTATGAGAAACGCATTATTTATATCTTTATTTATTACCATGTTCGGTTCAACCGGCTTTGCTCAGGAGAATTTTCATCACATACAAAACACAAAAGAGCCAATGCAAACCGGAAAGTTTCAGCCTACATGGGAATCTCTGAAACAATACAAAGTGCCAGAATGGTATCGCAATGCCAAGTTTGGTATCTGGGCACATTGGGGACCTCAATGTCAACCGGAAGATGGTGACTGGTATGGCCGTGGAATGTATGAAGAAGGTTCACGTCAGTATAAATCACATCTTGAAAAATATGGCCATCCTTCCAAATCTGGCTTCAAAGATGTTATCCATGAATGGAAAGCTGAGAACTGGGATCCGGAAAAGTTGGTAAAACTCTATAAGCGTGCTGGTGTTCAATACTTCTTTGCCATGGGTAACCATCATGACAATTTTGACTTATGGGATAGCAAATACCATAATTGGAACTCAACCCAGATAGGCCCTAAGAAGAACATTCTTGACGGATGGGCCAAAGCTGCCAGACATAACGGTTTACCATTCGGAGTTAGCATCCACGCTTCTCATGCATGGACATGGTACGAAACTGCTCAGGGAGCCGATAAGCAAGGTCCACTTGCCGGAGTTCCTTATGATGGAAAACTTACTAAAGAAGATGGCAAAGGACAATGGTGGGATGGTTTAGATCCGCAGGAACTATATGCACAGAATCATGAATTAAGTAGTAGAAACCAAAATCCAGGTGCCATCCATTCTCAATGGGAATGGGCAGATGGTGCATCTGTTCCCAGCAAAGAATATTGCGAAAATTTTTACGACAGAACTGTTGATATGATTAATAAGTATCATCCCGATTTGCTCTACTTTGATGACACCGCTCTCCCATTGTGGCCTATCAGTGACGCCGGACTCGGTATTGCTGCTCATTACTATAACAGTAACATGAAGAGAAACAAAGGCAAACTGAATGCCGTTATCTTTGGTAAAATTCTCACTGACGAGCAAAAAGAATGCCTTGTATGGGATGTAGAAAGAGGTGCCCCTGATAAAATGCAGGAAAAGGCATGGCAAACGTGTTCATGTATAGGCGACTGGCATTACAATCGCTCTGTATATGATAACAACCGATACAAATCAGCAAAGACAGTTATACAGATGCTTGCTGATATAGTAAGTAAAAATGGTAACTTGCTGCTAAACATTCCTGTGCGCGGTGATGGAACTATCGACGATAAAGAAGTGGCTGTATTGGAAGGAATAGCAGGATGGATGGATATTAATAAGGAATCTATCTTCGACACTCGCCCCTGGACTATATTTGGCGAAGGCCCCGATGCCGAAAAAAAGAATCCGATGAATGCACAAGGATTCAATGAAGGCAAGAACAAATATACTGCTAAAGATATCCGTTTCACAGAGAAGAACGGAACACTGTATGCCATTGTAATGGAGTGGCCTAAGGATGGGAAAATCGTTATCAAGTCATTGGCTGCCGGTTCTCCTAACTATGAAAAGGAGATTAAGAAAGTACAGCTATTGGGAAGCAGAAAAGCTTCGTTCACCCGTGACAATACCGGACTCATCATCACTCTTCCTGATCTTAAGCCAAACAACATGCCACTGGTTCTAAAGATTAATAACTAACCTTAAGGCACCAATAATATGGAAACAAAAGAAACAGGATACCGTGTTCAGGAATACAACGGGCCAGTAAAGAGATATTGTCAGACACTTGATTTGAAAGATGATCCTGAACTGATTGCCGAATATAGAAAAAGACACAGCGAAGCTGAATCATGGCCCGAGATTCGTAACGGAATCAGAGATGTAGGTATCCTTGAAATGGAAATATATATACTAGGCACACGCTTGTTTATGATTGTGGAAACACCACTCGATTTCGATTGGGACTCGGCCATGAAAAAACTGGCTTCCTTACCTCTTCAGGCTGAATGGGAAGAATACATGTCTATCTTTCAGGTTTCAGAGCCAGGAGCTTCATCAGCGGAGAAATGGAAGCTTATGGACAGGATGTTTCATCTGTATAACACTTAGCAATAAAGTGTTAAATTATCAATATTTATAAATTAATTGATTATTAATCCTGCAATAAAAGTAGCACAACAACAAATCTTTTATTGCGGGATTTTTATTTTGTAAAAGCCATCAAAAAAGCATTTTATCTTCCGAAATTCGCTGTCATGTAAATATAGATATAACAGGTATAAAAACAATTAATTCAATATAGTTTCAACAAACTCCCTCTGAAATATATTGTTTTATATAATGGGATATTTTGTCCGTATCTCTCGGTCCCTATTAACTTATAACTTTAACCTTTTATGTCATGAAGCCAAAAGAAATTATTCGAAACTTATTTCTAATCTGGGTATTAATCACATCAACTTCTTTTTGCTATGCAAGCACTAATGGTTCAGTCTCTGGCAAAGAAATTGATAAAATTAAAACTGAAGTAAAGAACGTGGTTAATAATCTGATTACAGGATGCGAACAAGCAAACTTTGACATAGCTGCCGCTGTGTTTGACAATTCACCGGATTTCAGATATATCCTTAATGGAAACATCTTTGGATATGATGATATGCTGAAGGGTGTAAACTCTATGTTTAAGACCATGATTGATCAGAAATACACTTTTCTTGATGAAAAGTATACTATTCTGGACAAATGGACTGTTTTATACACTGCAAAAGCCAAATGTACAATGAATTTTAAAGATGGACATTCAACGGTATCTGATCCTGAAGCAATGTTTATGCTTTTTAAAAAGGCAGGAGATAAATGGAAAATTATCTATGCTGTAGAATCAACGGTAGATAAGACTATTGAAAAGAAATATGCGGAAAATCTTAATCAGATTGAGTTATTTAAACAACGAATTACAGGAGTCTGGAAGTGTGAAACAGGCAAAGATACTATCTTTACATGGGATTGCAAGGATAATGGAAATGCCTTTGAAGCCGATTCATGGTATGAGTCGAATGGAAAACGGTTTCGGAAATCCAAATCAGTAATTGTCTATGATAAAAATAGTGACAAATATATTTGGACAAGAGTCTTTAATAAAGGATATACCGATGCTTATGCCTGGTGGTTCACCTCTCCTAATGTATTAGAATCTGTACCTATAAGTAATATAACTAATCCTTCAAGTGCATATTTTAGAATGAGATTTGAATATCTCTCACCAAATTCATTGAAGCAGATTATTACAGTAGACAATAAAGTTGTAGATATTTTTAATGTTCAGCGTATTGACAGAAATGAACAAAATGATCCTTCTTTTGCAGCAACGAATCAACGGGAACTTTTGAAGCTATTAAGTGGTAGTTGGAAAGGCGAAATTGGCAAAGATACTTTTGAAATCTGGAATAACAAGATAACAGATAACAGGCTGGAAATTAACTATAAAGATATTACAAAAGGAAAAGTTGTTTCAGAGGGAAGAACGTTCTTTATTTATGATAGGGATACTCACAAGTTTATAGGGTCTAAAATAACTAAAATGAAAGATCCTTATAGTGTTATAATGTGGTTTACTTCAAAAAATACTGTAGAAATTATTAAGTTCAAGGATGTAAACAATACACCGGAGAATTGTTCTGTTCGTGTTCTGCTTGATTTGACAAATCCGAATAAGATTATAAGAACATTTATCGGTGAAGGTTTATCTCCATTAGTAACAAATTATAATCGTATAAATGTGAAATAATAGACACTAGCTATTGTACTTTAAAAGTATAATCAATTCTATAACAAGAGTATAAGTTCTATCAAATTAGTCCTTATACTCTATTTTTAATAATTATACAACTTAATCAATATATTCATTTATGACACTCTTTTTCATTACCCAAATCCCATTTTCTTTTTCAAAATCCGCAATTCCTGCCTGACTATATCCTATATTAAATTTCACTTGAGCTTTTGTCATGATAACATTTAAATATATCCACTGTATTAAAGGACTTGTGGCACTACCCATCCCCCATGCAACTGGTAGATAAGGCCTTATAATTCGGTATCTACGATGACAATCTTTCCATCGTTCTTTACTAATAGGTAAATAGTCACTAAAAGTCTCTTTTCCTAGAAAATTATAAAGAGCATGAGAATATTCATCTGTCAGATAGAGAGTTTGTCTATTATAAACATTAACAGGTGGTCTGAAACAATCAATAGAATCAAGTTTGAGATCTATCATGAATTGGTCATTAAAGTCAATCCAATTAATAACTTTATAATATATCCTACTCTGAATAGCAACATACTTACTATTCAGATTTAATGAATTACCAAATTCATAATCTCCATATTTCATCAAATTCAATGGTCTGTAAAATACCTTATAAATGTCATATATAGCTGTATAAACTTTATTCTGATGGATAAATTCATCGGTATTCGGTTTTACAGACTTTTGCCATTCTTCAAAGAACGCATTCAGACGAACTGAATCATTTTCTTTATAAGCAGTTTCTAGTTGCTTAGATAAATATTCAGATGTATGTTTGGGGCGATAATTGTCTTGTACCTTTTTATTGCATGAAGAAAAAATGAATGCAATTATCAAACTTGCAAAAGTCCATTTTATTAATGCTTTATTCATCTTAAGTTTTGATTACATAATCTGCTATTAGTTTTCTCTGTTAACATATTGGTCTATAAAAGTATAATAAGGCAAACAATCACAATGAAAACCATTATTTATGTAAAACACTTTGTTTTTGGCAAATAAAAAGAACTCACCTGTCATTGTACTCCATTGCTTAACATTGTTCTTTATTTCCTTTTTTATACATTGCCTCGATTCTATTTGAAGGCGGTTCAAACTATTAATTATCGAAGCTGAAACTCTTTTATTTACTATTACTACAGCACCATTATCTTTATAAGATCCTGAAAGATAATAAGCATGATGTTCTTTTTTTAGCTTATAATTTTCAAGATAATAATAACATCCGGTTGCACGATACGCAAAAGCGATAGTTTCAGCATCCAAAAGGTCACTTTCAGATATTAAATCAACAAACTGATACCTGATTTTACTTTTTAAATTAATAATTGTATCATTTTTTAATATCAGTCTCGCATTCTGATTAAAATCAAAAACCGATTTAATGTGATAAGTATACTCACCTGTATTCAAACTATCCCAAAACAAAGTTGTTTCTTTTTTAGCCGAATCATAATCTACTTTCTTAACTTTTAAAGTATCATGATCATTAGTAAGAAAGGCATTTGATAAAAGCTTGAACTTAATACTACTATCACAAACAATAGTTAAGCTATATTTATCAGTATCCGATGTCTTGTTCCTGCAACTGTAAATAAAGAGCGTTGATAATAAAACTACTGATACTAATATTTTAAAAGTAATTTTCATCTTCACTTAAATATTTTCATTGTAAAGGCAAAGTAAAACTAAGCGGAACAATATAATAGACAGGAACATTTACCCCATTTTGTTTACCAGGAATCCAGTCGGGCATACTCCTAATAACTCTAAGAGCCTCTTTATCACAATAAGCATCTAAAGACCGGATTATTTGAGCATCGCACAATTTTCCTTCTTTAGAAACAACAAACCGAACATAAACCCTGCCAGATGTTTTGTCTTTCTTTGATAACTCGGGATATTTCAAATTATCAGCGATAAACTGATTCATGGCTACTAATCCTCCTGGGAATTGGGGCATTTGTTCCACCACTGTAAAAATTATTTCTGAATTCTGACTCTCTATTCCACCGCATGTAGTAATTGAGCGCATATCTGCAGTTGTAGTTACCCTTTTATTCGTGTCTATTACAAAATCAACAACAATTACACGATGCATATCCGCAGGCACTCCATTTATATTTCCGGGAATCCATTTGGGCATATTCTTTATCAGACGAATAGCCTCTGCATCACAATATTTATCAAGAGAAGTCATTACAATAACTTTCTCTATTGCTCCTGTTTTGGTTACAATACAATTTATTTCTACTTTTCCCTGCACATTATTTTTTGCAGACTCTTCAGGGTATATCAGATTGTCTTTTATGTATTTTCGTAATGCATAAGTACCTCCACGAAAATGAGGAAAGACTTCTGATACAGAATGCTTTTTAGCTATTCTATGTAGTTGATGTATAGTATCATCAACCTGAACAAATCTATTTGGAACATTTGAAAAGGATTTTATACTTGTAAAAAATGAAATGCTCATTATAAAGAATATAAGCAATAGAAAGGTTGTCTTTTTCATACTAATTAAATTTCTATTTTGTATTGCATTGCTCCTATATATTGCCCATAGTATATCTAATTCTATATCAAAAAGGGCAATCTATGCTTTACAAATATAAGTAATTTTTTTTAATATAAAAAGAATGTCTTCGAAGAATATTATTAAAATATCTTCGAAGACATATAAAAAAAACCTACCAGTAAATTATCAAATTACATCTTGATTGATTTCAATACCACTGAATTATTAACACCGTTATGGAAGTTGAGCAATTCTACATCAACCATTGATTTATTATTATGTTGTCGTTCAATGACAACGAAATCCATATTTTTCTTGTTCTGATTAACTGCAGGCTGACCGGCCTTTACTTTTTCATCTGTCCATGTACCTGAATTAGCATAAATACAAGCCTCATTTTTTGTGTTGGTACATGATGTTACCATTGGTATATGTGTATGGCCAAAGATAACGATTCGTACATTCGAATCACTATTTTTAAAATACTGTGTATTTGCTTGTTCATCAAGAAATGATGTCTTTAAACTACCAGGTATGGCATCTTCTGCATTTGTCATCTTAGGAACATTGTTGTATGCCAAACGTTTTTCCCATGCTTGCTGACTACAACTTCCACTAAAAAGGTTCATATCAATCTTACCATCTTGTGTATTGTAAGGCAGAACATCGTTTATAGAATATGGCTCTTTAAGATTTCCAATATTTGTTACGATAATTTTTTCATCATAATTATCTTTTACCGGAATAAGACTTGTAAGAACTGTTTTCCAACAATAGTAATAGATATAGTTATTTACTTGTTCACTATCCGAAGCAGAGCTGCGATTCACAGTTCTAGGTTGAATAATCTCTGAAGCTGCAGGATAGTTTGTTACCGAATTCACAGCAATACGAGTGAAGAAATATCCCGGAGGAAGAATAGATCCTACAGGCTCATTTTGTTTGCTATATGGATCAGGAGCACAAAAGAAATCGTAACGGTGACTATGTTCAATAGCTACCTGAGGAAAATCTTCCGGATGATACGTACCTAATCCTTGCTTTCCTGTATCACGAGCCTGATTGATACCTGGAAATATTTCATTTACATTTTCTGCAGTGATAAGCAAATCATGATTACCTGGTACGTAAGTAACCTTTATTTTTTTATCCTGAATAATATTATTCAGTTCGTCTACAACAATTTTGTTGGATTGAGCTATTTTTCTCACAAAGTCTTTTTGAGTACCACCATTGTAAGTATCTGTTCGTGAAGGAACATACCATTCGTCGAGCATATCACCAGCAATAACTAATTCCTTTATAGTTTTTGAACCACGTACCAGTGTAAGAAACTTCTTCAATAAAGGCAAATGCTTTACACATTCAGAATAAGTAGTGTCATTGCCAAGATGAACATCACTAATAACAACAACTTTGTCTCGTGTCAAGACCACTCCACTTTCAGTAGTTTCATCAAATGGGTTTACAGTAGATGCTATCTCATTATTGTCACATGACGTTAATATCAGCATCGACATTAACAACGCCGCAAATAGATACGACAGAATTAATTGTTTCTTTTTCATTTTTTCAACTTAATGTTTTATTTGTACTATTAACAAAGACAAATGCAAGGAAATTACAGTTCTTTATTAAATAATATCATTAGAGATTCGATGTTGCAAAGATAAAGTTCAACAGATTTAACAATGTTTCAAATTCACAAAATCTGATGTTTCATATCTACAATTACACATGAAAATCTTCTGTTTTAGAATAAAAACAGTTATAAAAGCTGAAAATGATACCTAATTGTGACTACTAGTGCTAGATTACCGCTAGATCAAAATAATTTAATCTAGCACCTATATTAAACTGGTATGCAAACATTTAAGGCAACCCCGCTAGATTGCTAGATCAATTTTGAATTTTTATTTTTTATGAGAGCTTTTTTTAGTGAGGAAATGCGGATATAAACTAAACCTCAATAACGAAAATCCATTGGCCAATAATTCTCAGCCATTGCTCAATAAATTAAATTCATTGGTCAATAAATATTAAGCCATAGACGTCGGGCTTCTCAGGAAATGCATCTCATTTCAACCTTTCTGTACACTGATTTGTTATAATGTCAGGAATATGCATTAAACCTTAAGATATCAACCACTTAAAAAACAACAGTATGGGAGCAAGGGAAATAAAAAAAGTATTGATAGCCATTGATTACGACAAAAGCGCCGAGGTAGTGGCCCAAGCTGGCTATAACATGGCTAAGGCAATGAATGCCGAGATTACGTTATTACACGTACTATACGAACATCCTAATTACTATGTAGGAAGTCCTGCTGTTTTCGAATTCAGAATTCAATATATTGAAAACTTTAAAGTTACCTTGCAGAAATTTCTGGATGAAACAAAAAAGCGTCTTGGCGACGAATCAATTAATACGATAATTAAAGAAGGTCAGATAGCTCAAACCGTACTGGAAACTGCAAAAGAAATTAATGCCGACATTATTGTTTTAGGAACTCACGGCAGAAACTGGCTGGATAGTATTATTATGGGAAATGATGCGAAAGCTATTCTAAAAAGAACTATGGTTCCTCTTTTTGTTGTTCCTATTAAAATGAAGGAAGAAGAACTTTAGAATAAAAAAAATCCAGTGTTGCATTACGCTGCACTGGATTTTTTCTGACAGGATTTCTATTTCACACGCATGAATGTACGCATGGAAACTGTTTTATTGTTTATCATGTGACTTTGTATAAACATATCACGCGATTTAAAGTCTTCTTTCCATTGAGAGTTAGTCTTTTCAAGCTTTCCATCATTACGAACAACATACTCTATAGTTTCATTTACATTTTTAGATATAAACCAGCTTACATAAAAAGATGTAGAAGAGGAAGCTCTATTCAATAGCATACCTAATATTTTATCACTCTCTTTGTCATATCCCCATACTTGTTTACATTGCCAAATAACTTTTCCTTTTGTAGAAGCCTTAAAGTTAACTTGCATACCTTTACCGTAAGCGGTCATTACAAAAACATATGTTGTATCTTTGTAATCGGATTTCCAGGTTCCAAAATACTGCTTTAACAACTCAACCTGATTGAGCTGAGCTTCTGTGGTTTGCGCACGCATTTCACTGGTACCTAGTACCATGGATACAATAATCATTGTGGTTAAAAGTAATTTCTTCATATAGCTTCGTTTTTAGTTTTACCTCTGTTTCATAACTACACCTAGTAATAAACAATTGAATATCAATAAGGTTTATAATATATTATTAATAAACCTATCCTTCTTACCTGTTGTTTTATATAATAGGATATTATAAATCTTAATGTCATGAAAAAGAAAGCTGTTATTCTTTTATTATTAATTTTTATTTTACCGGTTTTTATTCAGGGACAGACAACTGGCAAACAACTTACCGGTGAACAAAAAAAGTGGCTATCAAAAGCAAATAGACACGAAAAGAATGGATGGATATATCTTCATATCGAAGGTACTCCAAGAGAACGAGGTTTCCAGCATGGATATCTAATGGCTAAAGACATAAAGGAATCTATCAGGGTACTAAGTGAAGTATGGTATTATCAAAGTGCTATCAATTGGCAATGGCTGGTTGAGGAAGCCGGGAAAATGTTCACACCTAAAGTAGATCCTGAAAATTTAGAAGAAATAGATGGGATTGTGGAAGGAATGAAAGTTGCAGGAGTTACAACTACCCGGGATGAAATTGTAACTTTCAATGGTAATGCTGAAATTATAGGATATTGGTGGCCCACAGTTAAAGATTCTATAGCTCCCAATTCCCCCACCCCTATAAAAGAATCATGTAGTTCGTTTATTGCCACGGGCAGTATGACTGTTGACGGAGATATTGTTCTTGGACACAACACGATGTGTCCGTATTACATTCCTCAGCACAATATAATTTTAGATATTCTTCCTCAGAAAGGTAATAGAATATTAATGCAATCAATGGCAGGATATATTCATAGCGGAACAGATTTTTTTGTTACTAGTGCAGGACTAGTTGGTTCTGAAACAACTATTGCAGCTTTCTTCCCTTTCGACAAAAATGGTATTACTGAATTTTCACGAATGAGACACGCCACACAATATGCATCTTCCATTGATGAGTGGTGTGAAATGATGAAAAAAGGAAATAATGGAGGCTATGCAAATGCCTGGCTTATAGGAGATACCAAAACCAATGAAATTGCAAGGCTGGAACTTGGTTTAAAGTATATTGGATTTGAAAAGAAGAAAGATGGATATTTTGTAGGTTCCAATGTTCCGGAAGATTTAAGAATTTTGCGATTTGAAACTAAATTTGGTCGCGAAACAAACATTAAGAACAATTGTATTTCTCGCCGTGTTAGATGGAAACAGTTAATGAAGGAATATAAGGGGCAAATAGATTTGGAACGTGCTAAAATGTTCGAATCAGATCACTTTGACACTTACTTAAACAAAGTAAATTCTGGTGAAAGAGCTTTGTGTCCACACTTTGACCTTGAATCTGAAGGTCAGACACCTTTTATAGGTGAACCTTTTTTCCCAGGTGGCGCTGTCGATGGAAAAGTCGTTAATTCAAAAATGGCCAAAGAAATGTCGTTTATTGCTCGATGGGGCAATGCATGTGGAACACCGTTCAATGCAAAAGCCTTTTTAGAGAAACATCCACAATACGAATGGATGACCGGGGTGTTGAAAGATCGTCCAACTCAACCCTGGACTATTTTTAAAGCCGGAGAGAGCAAATAATAAGAAAAGATTGTCAGAAAGTTAAGACTAACCGGGCTGTTGCACCGCTTACTGATAATTTGAGTTCCTTTTTTGCTTTTGAATTGTAATCAATAGATATAACTGTACAAACTATTGCTGGAATAAGAAATAAAACGCTTGCAACAACAAAGTCTTTACGAGGACCTTTGCTGCTATTATCAAGATCTATAAGTTCAACGTCTTTAAGACTATAAAGATAAGAGCCAAGACTTGCTATAGTAAAAGTTATAGCTCCTATTCCAAAGTACTTAGCACGTTTCTTGTACTTTTTAGCTAAAAAGGAATGATTATCATTTATGCTATAAGTAGAAACCGTTGCACTATCTTTCTTATTGACAATAGTACTATCTTTCAGAGTAGTCAGTTCGTTATCATAAGCAGCTGTTTGCTGAGATAAAACATTCAATGGAATAACAAACAAGAATATCAATAATAGTGTTTTCATACCTTTATATGTTTATTTCTTAATCTTAGAATTAAACAATTGACTGTATAAATAGTTTTTTTATAAAGCCTAAATATAAGTCTAGCAGATGTTAATCGTTGAGTAAACTTACTTTTTTATAAAAAAAGGGTTAACCCCATAAGAGATTAACCCTCAACTATAAAATAAGATTTTGGAAATACTAGTTACAATTCCTGAAACCGGCTGTCGCGTTGCTGCTCTATAAACTTTTTTAGGATATCTGTCTGCTCAACCTTGTTGGCAGGCTTCTTGCAATAATCAATGAAAGATGTCAGCGTACGTCTCATAAGTTCATCATCGTCTGCTTTACCTTCATTTTCAATAGCATACTTGGAATAATATGCCAGATAAACACCAAGCAGATGTGAATTGTTGCCTACAATCTGTGCCAGAGAATAGTCTATATTAAATGTATAATCCGGAGTACCCGACATCCATTTATTGATAAATTTCTCAGCAGCATTCCTTTTAGAATCGTTATTGTTTAAAGGGGTACTTGTTAAATACTTATCGCATTCCAACACCACTTTCTCTGCCTTTTTATAATCAGCATTCTCGTTGAGTGGTATCTCATCTAGTTTGGAGAATTTCTGTGCAAAGCTTTGGCTTGCTATTATCGTAAACAGAAGCGATAAGAAGAATATTCTTAATTTCATAACTTTATTATATTAGCGAATTGTTCTTTGATAATAATTTCGTGCGCAAATATAATCTATATTTTATATTCAAAGAATATTTCCCAACAAGAATTAAAGAAAATTTATTGCTCAATAAAAAAGCTCCCGACAGATTTTATTGGAATCCTGACGGGAGCTTGACTGAGATACAACTTATATTAATCCAAATTCTGCGGCTTTTACTTTCATAAATTTCAAACTGCCAGTTGCCAGTTCAGCAGCCTTGTATCTGGATGGGCGCCACAAAGATACAGCGCTGGCCATGCCTTCCACCTGAGAAGTAAAGTTTTCCAGTACCAGATTTCCTTTAAAATCAATAGATGCCAATCCACGGAATAAATCATCCCAGTGTACATTTCCTTCACCTAGCATGCCACGGTTACTTTCTGTCATGTGAATATGCTTTAACCTATCTCCTGCTGCAATCACAGGATTGCAAAAGTTGTCTTCTTCTATATTCATGTGGAATGTATCTAGATGCAAAGCCAGATTTGGGGCTTTGGTACGCTCAATCATGCGCAAGGTTTCGGCCGCACTGGTACACACATAACTTTCGTAACGGTTAATCGGTTCAATGCCGATAGTGATGCCTAGCTTCTGAGCATATTCGGCTACCTCGGCCCATACGCCACAAATTATATCTTCTTCTTTTGGAGTACGAGGATTTCCGCTAAATACCCCTATCCCACTATGAAGAACGCCTCCCAGGAAAGAGATATCAAGATCGGCTGTTTTATTTAATGCAGCTTTCATTAATGAAGCCGCTTCTTTTGGATAAAACGGTATGTGACAATTGGCTGGCAGATTAAGTGTGCATGCAGCTTCGAGATTATGATCCTTTAATTGCTTCTTCACTGTCTGGGTATCTATATCCATTGAAGGAGGCAATAAGATTTCAAGAAGATCGAAGCCTGCTTCTGCGGTTTTCTGTATAGCGTATAATCCGCCTTCTGCTGTCCATTTTGGGGGAATCCATGACAGGATTGATGCCCCGAATTTTACTTTCATATTTATTTTGTTTTTAAGTTTAGAATATCCACCATTCTGCTTTTACGCCTATATATGTTCCCCAACGTTTTTGGTTGACTTGCAAAAAAGGTGAGTAATTATGATCGCGGGCATAGTCATTGTAACGAGCCAGCGAACAGACAAAACGGATGTGTGGCCTGCACCATGCACTGCGTTGCCCCACCGGAGCAATAGTTGGTGCAAAGGAGAATTTCCACATAGCAGCATTGGGGTTATCACCATCTTTACGTACGGCATAATGCACTTCTCCAATAAGGTGCAGCCAGTCTGTTGCATAATACAGAGTTCTGAATCCTGCAACAATATCTCTCTTCCGGTTATAAATCTGCGTTCCGTTGAAATAGGTATCCTTATCTGTACTGGCTGAACCTCCCTTGCTTTGGGTAAACACTCCGTATCCGTTTATACTGAACTTCTTTGAGGGAGTAAGTAAGAAATGTTCTACCATGGTTAAGGAGTATGCTCCGGTGTATCTTCCTTCATCATTGGGAGCTCCATAAGTAGCCCATGTAAAGGTATTCCCATTATCGCCACCATTGGCTATCCCAGTTCCGTAGCGCACGGAAATATCGTTGAAAGATTCGGGCACCACTGTCTTTATGGGAGTTGTAAACTTGGCACCCAACACCCAGCCTTTATCAGATGGATACTTTATGGAAGCTTTATCCGAAGTGGCTGCCACATAATGGTACTCTCCCAGCAGCTTTAGCTTATTTCCATTCTTCATCTCGAAGGTATGCTCTCCAATCCACACCATACGTTGTCTGATTGCTGGATTGGTAGCTCCGGCAACTGTCACTTTATAGTTATAGGGATAAACACCTGCTGAGTCTGTGGATGCAGGCATAAGCATGGTTAGTTCTGTTGTTTTATAACTTGCCCCAAATCCCTGAGCTGAATGATCGTCAAAGTAGAAATAGTCGCAAATGTGTATGTCGTCGTAGCGGCGGAAGCGCGCTCCGGCCCAAGCAGACCAGCGACTGCCCATAATATTGCGAGCCTCGACAAAAGCTTCGGGCAAGATAAATGTTAGTCCATCTGCTGAACGAGTGCTTACGTTGCCAATAAACTGTCCATTGGCAGAATACATCCCCAGTCGGGCCTGAAAAGTAACGTTTGTACTGTCCTTCCCTATAAGCTTCGGAGTGAAGTGTAATGCAGGCAGCAAATCGAAATAGTCGGTCTGTTCCATACGTCCGGCCAGCGAACCTTGTCCAGACAGATTTAATGGTTTCCACATATTACCTTCGCCCGTTGGTGATGCTCCAACTCCGATTCGTCCTGTGGTTCCCATTGAAAAGCTTGTATTGGTAATTACCACCTGAGCTTTAGCACTCAATGGTATTGCTATTATTATAAATAGTTGAAGCAATTTTTTCATAATGAGTAATGTTTAAACGTTTAAACATTTAGGTAAAAATAAAATGGAAAAGCACAGAATAGTCTTATAGTTAATAAGAAGTTCATTCACATTAGTCGGCACAACAGATAATAATCTGGCGTAAGACGATCTGCTACAATATCTGTTTCGGAGATTTGCAGTATACATAACCGGGGATATTAAATAGTATATAATCAGCTGGTTATTAAGCTTTATCCTTGTATCCTTTAATGCCATAATAGGCCACAAATACAAAACAAAGAAGTGGAATAAGCAGTGAATTAGCAATTCCTGCCAAATCAGATAAACGGCCCATTGCAAGGGTAAGTACAGCTCCACCAATAATTGCCATTACAAGTATGGATGCTCCCAACTTTGTGTGTTCGCCAAGATCCTTAATACCCAATGAGAAGATAGTAGGATACATGATTGACATGAAGAAACTGGTGCCCACTAATGCCCAAAGACCTATTGTTCCAGGAAACAAGATTCCAACCGCAGTAAGAACTACATTAATAAGAGAATAAATCCAAAGTAATTTATTGTCTTTGATCTTCTTGAGCAATCCTGTTCCTATAAATCGGCCAAGGGTAAAGACTACAAGGGAAATAGTCAGGAAGTTAGCAGCTCCTTTCTCTGGTGTTCCGGGAATTGTATCCTGAATATAACGAATTAAAAAGCTCCATATACATACCTGAGCTCCTACATAGAAGAACTGTGCAATAACTGATTGCTTGAATGATTTCTTGCTAAGCAAAAGTTTCAGCGTTTTTCTTGTAGAGGATGTATTGACTGTCTCTTCATCCTTGATGGTAGGGAATTTAGTGAATGCGATAATTATGGCAAACAACAGAATAACGGCACCGATAATAAGATATGGTGTCTGCACGGAATGTGCCTCTGTTAGATAGTAAGCCTGTAAAGCTTCGGGCGACATTTTAGCAAGCTCTTCTTTGGTATATTCAACTCCGGTAAGGATAAAATGCTGCCCAACCAACACACCTGTAACGCATCCGATAGGGTTGAATGATTGTGCCAGGTTCAGACGGAAAGTTGCCGTTTCGGGTTTTCCCAATGCCAGTACATAAGGGCCGGCAGCAGTTTCAAGAAATGCCAATCCGGAAGCTATAACAAACAAAGCAAACAGAAAGAATGGATATGAGCTATTTTCTGCTGCAGGAAAAAACAGGAATGCTCCGGCTGCATACAATATCAAACCAATGATGATACCTGTAATATAATTGTATTTCCGCATCACGATCGATGCCGGAATAGCAAGAAGGAAATATCCCATGTAAAAGGCCGACTGTACAAAACCTGATTGGAGGTCTGTCAGTTCGAATGATTTCTTGAACTGTTTAATCAGAATATCGTTCAGGTTACCGGCCATGCCCCACATAAAGAACATACTGATAATAAGAACAAGAGGTAACACGTAACTGATCTTTTTTTCCATTTGCATATCAGCTGCAATGGTCAATGTTTTCGCTGGTTTTAAATTAGGTAGTTGCATAATATAAAGGAATTAAGGTGTGTTATAGAATAGATTGGCGCTGTAGCTGGAAGTCCATCAACTGAGCCATATTGTATGAAGGACAAGCTCCTTCGTGAGAAGCAACAAATGCACCTAGTGCTGTGGCATAAATCATACCCATCTCTGGTGTTTCGTTCTGGACTTTCTTAGCTAGAAAAGCAGCAAGGAAAGAGTCTCCGCTTCCAACAGTATCTTTTACTGTGACCTTGAATGCCGGATAAGAATATGATTCTGACAATGTGTAATAAGTAGCACCTTCGCTTCCTTTGGTTACTATCACTTCATCAATCTTAAATTCCTTCTGGATGAATCGGACTGATTCTTCTTCTGTGCCAGTCTGATCCCAAAACCAAGTGATAATAAGTTCTAGCTCGGCTTTGTTCAGTTTCAAAAGATTGCACTTTTCTAACAAATATTCTATTGTTTCAACAGAATAGAATGGTGCACGCAGGTTTATATCAAACACTTTATATGAAGCCTTTTCCAAAAGTCGGTACAAAGTATCTCGTGAGGTTTCGTTACGGTTTACCAAACTACCAAACACGAAGGCGTCGGCATCGGCAACCAATTCGTCATAAGCTGGGTCGGTTGCAATGTAATCCCATGCTGCTGATTCATGGATAACGTAAGTCATCTCATCATTTGCTCCTGCAATAGCTTCCACTTTACCGGTTTCGTGGACTTCATCAATCTGGCAGCTTGTAGTCGGTATATTCCAGTCGTTGAGCAGATTCAATAGTTTTTTTCCGGCTTCGTCATTACCTACACGACTAATCATGTGGCTTTCAACACCAAATTTCTGTAGATGATAAGCTACATTCATAGGCGCTCCACCGGGTTTAGTCTTAGTTGGGAAAATATCCCAAAGGACTTCTCCATAACACACTACTTTTTGTTTTTCAAGGTCTTTTGTTTTCATGATAAATTTAATTTGTGATTTTAATATATGCTTTTTTGTTTTTAATCTCTTTTTGTTTAAACGTTTAAACAAAGAAGGAAAAAAAATTATCGGGGGATAACGGAAGATTTACGAATGATGAGTTCTGTATCAAAAATGGCCGACTCTATTGAGCCATTGCTTTCTATAGCATCGAGCAGTATTTTCACTGATTTTTGCCCCAACGCCGTCATGGGTTGCTTCACATAAGTAACAGGAGCATAAAAAAGATCGAATGCATCAGTCTCATCAAAGCCTACAACAGCAAGCTGATCGGGTATTTTAAGTCCCAGACTATTAATATATTTAAGCCCGTCAATCGTGAGTAAGTTGGTTGTAGCAAAGATAGCGTCAACAGGTTTTTCACCAGCCAGAAACTTATCAATTGCTTTAATAACATCCTCCTGAGCATGATCGATACGCACTTCACCTACCATGGATTCTTCTTTTAAAAGATCCACTGCTCCTCTTACACGTTCATTCAGGTGATGCAAGGAGGTTTTATAAGATATAATACCTACCCTTCTGTGTCCGTTAGCCAATAAATGACGGATTGCTTTTCCAGCAGCATTATAATTGTCAATAGCAACATAGTTGGCGGGAATAGTAGGGAAATATCTGTCAATGAGCACAAACGGGATTCCGGTCTGCTTCAGATACAGAATCTGATCTTCACTATGTTCTGGCATAGCAACGATTAATCCATCTACCTGACGATTGACAAACAATGTAATTAAATCGTGGGTTTTCTTCTCACTTTCATCAGAACTGCCAAAGATTACTGAATATCCGTTTTTCTTAGCCTCATCTTCAATGATACGGGCTATCTGAGATGAAAAAGGATTGGCTATATCGGCAACAATCAAACCTATGGTTTGTGTTTTCTGTGATTTCAGACTTCTGGCTATCTGATTAGGCTGATAGTTGAGCTCTTTAGCTGTTTTTCTGATTTTAGCTGCAACATCTTTGTTTATCCTGTTTTCGTTCTTATTGTTAAGTACATACGAAACCAAGGCAGTGGAAACTCCAACTTGCTCAGCAATGGTTTTGATTGATACTTTACTTTTCATTGGGATAAACTTATGGTTTCTAGCTTTTAGTTAATTCAACGTGCCAAATATAGAAGTTTAAACGATTAAACCAAAATAAATCTACTAATAATTATAATCATTTAACACATATATTTACTTCGAGGTTTATTTATCCCATAAAAGGGCTAAAACTCTAAGGATTATATGATTAAGATTACAAGATCCAATCAGATAAAACCGGCGAAACAAACAAACCATCATCTTTGTTTCATATATAATGAAGTATATATACTTTAGCATCTCGTACTTTTACGAGTTGTTTTTATCCAAATTTTATCTTATCATATTAAAAACAGACTTGAGGTTTTGAGTAAAGTCTCAAGTCTGTTTAACAGAAATGACCAGAAACTTTATAGCTAATTTTTATACCGAACTATTGTACCTAATTCTCGCTATTATATTACAACTATAAAGTAAAGGAGTAAAAGCTATGTCTGCCGAAGATGATGAAAAGTTGTTGGAGAAAGAACGACACATGATGGTTGAAGACCAGATTGAGTCGAGAGGAGTAAAAGGTAAAGCGCTCCTGACTGCTCTGAAAAAGATACCCAGACATCTTTTTGTTCCTGCTGATTTCCGTGAATATGCATATTCAGATCAGGCTCTCCCCTCCTGTTGTGGCCAGACTATTTCTCAGCCTTACATTGTTGGAATAATGACGGAAATGTTATCTCTTGATAAAAGCAGTAAAGTTCTTGAGATTGGTACCGGTACAGGATACCAGACAACCATACTTGCCGAGCTTGCCAATGAAGTTTATACAATGGAAATCATCCCTGAGCTTCACGATATAGCAAAGAACAATCCGGTTGTTCAAAAATATAAGAATATCAAGTTTATCCTTGGCGATGGTTATAAAGGATACGAAGCAGCAGCACCTTATGATGCCATAATAGTAACAGCAGCACCACCTTACGTTCCCGAAGCATTAACAAATCAGCTTGCGCCAGGAGGAAGAATGGTTATTCCCGTTGGTGTATACAAACAAACACTTTATCTTGTTACCAAAGATTTAGATGGCAAGATAAATATTAAACCTCATTTATGGGTTCAGTTCGTACCAATGATTAAGAAGAAAGATCTATAATAGAAATCATATTTAAATCCTCTTACTTAATATGGTAGCAGAATATCGATAATTAGACTTGCTAATTATCCTTTTTTAATTGAATACTGATCAATAGTCATAGAACTTGAATAAGTCATTTTGTTGTAAAGCTGATAAAAAGAATCAAAGAGAAAACATTTTTTCTTCAACAGCTTATCCAAAAATACATTCTCTTCTTTTATTAGTTTTAATAATGCATTATTAATCACTACATTATTCTCTTTATTCATGCAGTAATTCAATAACATTGATAACACATTTTTACTAATATCCTTATCCTCTGCCAACTTACTTTTATTTTCCAAAACAAGCTTAGCTGTACATGCAATATATAAGGTAAACAAGGAAAGGTTTGATTTAATAACTTTCCCTACCGTTTTCCCAATGTCGAACTTAGTATCTGTACTGCTAGTCATCCATAAAAATAAGATGTGTTCAGCATACTCCCTAAACAAGCTTTTTCTATCCAATGGAACGGATAATATAAAATTAGCACATTCCAAGACTCTTTCTTCGCCAGCTGCATCGTCAATCTTTTCATTGATAAGAAAAGTGCTCAGCTGCGAAAAATCCTGCGAACAACTTCTTGCTATGAAGTCTACAGGAAGTGTTTGTGATTTTCTTGGTTTCATAAACTGCTAAGATTTGTTTCTAGATTGTGTTTATCCCTCTATTCTATACTCTCTTTTATTAGAGTGCCGTTTTATTACTTGATTCAATTATGAACATTACAAAAATAAATCATAATATAGAAATATTCAAAAAAGTGATTGGACAAATAAGACATAGCATAACATTATGAATTTCAATAATTTAAGCTATAAAAAAGGCATATTTTCAACTTGAAATATTGGACAAATTACAACGGGCCTGGTGTAAAATCTGAGAAAACAATAAAAAAACGTGTTTTACTTATTGCATAACAAATACATGTATTTAAGTTTGCTGATTAAATTCTATCCTACTTATAGATTATTCAAAATCAAGCTAAATAGGTTAAAAGAATAACTCAAAAAGAAGAAAATATATCAAATTCAAAAAAAATATCGCAAAATGTTTGCAGATTAAAACAAAGTATATAAATTTGCACCCATCAAAACAAAATGAGAATGAAAACAATTTTAGTAAATGCATGTTGGTGGCGCTTCTTACAACCTCGAAAGTCGTAAGGAAGCAGTACTCATGTATATATACTAAATAAATTCAAAGGATATTATCAGAGGCCTGTCGCACTGCGACGGGCCTCTTTTTTTTATGCAAAATTAGAAACTAAAAAATAAAAAGTGATGAAAACGTATTTAGTCAACGAAGAAGGTTATTATGGTGAATTTGGAGGAGCATACGTTCCTGAAATTCTTTACAAGTGTGTAGAAGAATTAAAAAACAACTACCTGGATATTTTGCAAAGCGAAGACTTTAAAAAAGAATTCAATGCTTTACTAAAGGATTATGTAGGACGCCCTTCCCCACTCTATTTGGCTAATCGCCTTTCGGCAAAGTATGGTTGCAAAATTTATCTGAAAAGAGAAGACCTGAATCACACTGGTGCACACAAGATTAATAATGCTATCGGTCAGATTCTGCTTGCAAAACGTCTGGGCAAGAAGCGAATTATTGCTGAAACCGGAGCCGGTCAACATGGTGTGGCAACAGCTACCGTATGTGCACTGATGAACATGGAATGCATTGTTTACATGGGCAAGACAGACGTTGAACGTCAGCAGCCAAACGTTCAGAGAATGAAGATGCTGGGTGCTACCGTTTGTCCGGTAACTTCAGGAAATATGACTTTAAAAGATGCTACCAATGAAGCTATACGCGACTGGTGTTGTCATCCTTCGGATACTTATTACGTTATTGGTTCTACCGTAGGACCTCATCCTTATCCTGATATGGTTGCTCGTCTGCAATCCGTTATCAGCGAAGAGATCAAGAAACAATTACTGGAACAGGAAGGACGAGATTATCCCGATTACCTGATTGCCTGCGTTGGTGGCGGAAGCAATGCCGCAGGAACCATTTATCATTATGTTGACGACAACCGTGTAAAGATTGTCCTTGCCGAAGCTGGTGGTAAAGGTGTAGATTCCGGTATGTCGGCTGCTACTATACAATTGGGAAAGATGGGAATTATTCACGGAGCACAAACGCTGGTTATGCAAACCGAAGACGGACAGATTGAAGAACCCTATTCTATCTCTGCAGGATTGGATTATCCGGGAATCGGACCATTTCACGCTAATCTTGCTACCGAGAACCGTGCTACAATTCTTGCTATTAACGATGACGAAGCAGTAAAAGCGGCATTCGAGCTTACTCAAATTGAAGGTATTATTCCGGCACTGGAATCTGCTCATGCACTGGGTGCTCTTAGCAAACTGAAGTTTAAACCGGAAGATGTGGTGGTACTAACCGTTTCTGGCCGTGGAGATAAGGATATGGATACTTATATTGGATTTTTGAACGACTAAATATTAAGATAAAATGAAAACATATAATTTTAAAACTATAAGCAAAACAGTACTGAGCGACTTGCATACTCCGGTAAGTGTTTACCTGAAAGTACGGGACATTTATCCTGAATCGGCTTTGCTCGAGAGTTCTGACTTCCATGGAAATGTAAATAGTCACTCTTACATTGCCCTGAAACCGTTGGCAAGCATCGGAGTAAACAGCAATGTATGTACTACCCGCTTCCCTGACAATACAGAACTAAAAGAAAACATTTCGGATGAGTTTACTGTATCTGATGCAATGAACAGTTTTATTGGCAAACTAAATGTAACGGGCGAAGATAAAAACTACTGCGGTCTGTTTGGCTATACATCTTTCGATGCAGTACGTTACTTTGAACACATTCCGGTTCCGGAATCTCACGATGCAAAAAACGATGCACCCGACTTACTATATATACTATATAAATATGTGCTGATCTTTAATCACTTTAAAAATGAACTTACCCTGGTAGAACTTTTGCAGGATGGCGAAAGCAGCAATATTGAAGAATTGGAAACAATTCTGGAAAACCGCAACTTTGCTTCCTATAACTTCTCAACCAGAGGTCCGGAAAGAAGTCCTATTACAGACGAGGAATACAAATCGTATGTACGCCAGGGAGTAGCTCACTGCCTTCGCGGAGACGTTTTCCAGATTGTACTTTCCCGCAGATTTGTTCAGCCATTTACTGGTGACGACTTTAAAGTATACCGCGCACTTCGTTCCATTAACCCTTCTCCTTATTTGTTCTACTTCGATTTCGGCGGTTTCCGCATCTTCGGTTCCTCTCCAGAAACACACTGCAAGGTAACAGATAATATTGCAAGCATTGATCCAATAGCCGGAACAACCCGTCGCACCGGAGATGTAGCAAAAGACAAAGAATTAGTAGAAGCTCTTTTAGCCGACCCGAAAGAAAATGCAGAACACGTAATGCTGGTAGATCTTGCACGCAACGACTTGAGCCGTAATGCTCACAACGTAAAAGTAGATTTCTATAAGGAAGTACAATATTACAGTCACGTAATTCACCTGGTATCTCGCGTAAGTGGCGAACTTAACGAAGGCGCCGATGCAGTTAAGACATTTATCGATACTTTCCCGGCCGGAACTCTTTCGGGTGCTCCTAAGGTAAGAGCTATGCAGCTTATCTCTGAGATTGAAAAGCAAAGCCGTGGAGCTTACGGTGGTTGCATCGGATTCATCGGTCTGAACGGCGATTTAAATCAGGCCATCACTATCCGCTCTTTCGTAAGTCGCAATAACGAACTGTGGTATCAGGCCGGAGCCGGAATTGTTGCCAAGAGCAATGACGAGTACGAACTTCAGGAAGTAAACAACAAACTAGGTGCATTGAAAAAAGCAATAGATTTGGCTTGTTCATTAAAAAACTAAACACACTCAAGACAATGAAAAAGATACTTATATTAGATAATTACGACTCTTTTACCTACAACCTTCTTCACTTGGTAAAAGAACTGGGATTCACTGACATAGAAGTTCATCGTAACGATAAAATAACGCTCGACGAGGTGGACAGATTCGATACAATTATCCTTTCTCCGGGGCCGGGTATTCCCGAAGAAGCAGGTATTCTGCTGCCACTCATTAAGCGTTATGCACCAACAAAGAAAATTCTTGGTGTTTGTTTAGGACATCAGGCTATCGGCGAAGCTTTCGGAGCCAAACTAGAAAACTTGAAAGAAGTATTCCACGGAGTAGAGACTCCTATCAATGTATTAAAGGAAGATTCACTCTTCAGCGGATTATCAAAGGAGATTACCGTGGGACGTTATCACTCATGGATTATCAGCAAGGAAAACTTTCCTGACGAACTGGAAATAACAGCTGAAGATAAACAAGGAGAAATCATGGCAATCCGTCATAAGAAGTACAACGTGAAAGGAATTCAGTTCCATCCGGAATCAGTACTTACTCCTAAAGGACACCAAATTATCAGTAACTTTTTAAATAAGGAATAACAGAAAAACATTGCCCGGTATATCTTTAAAAATCTTTGGGCAATAGTTATCCGATTATTCACCTATAATTTTTATTTATTGGCGAATGGATTTTATTTATTGGCGATAAAATTCAGAAGCTTTGAAACAAAGATTTAAATAAATAACAAAATGAAAAATATACTATATAAGCTCTTTGAGCATCAATACCTTAGCCGTGAAGAAGCTAAAGAGGTTCTTCAGAATATATCTCTGGGAAAATACAACGATTCGCAAGTAGCATCGCTCATGACTGTCTTTATGATGCGCAACATCTCTGTAGACGAAATGCTGGGCTTTAAGGAAGCAATACTTGATATGCGCGTTGAAGTCGACCTGTCAGAATACAAACCTGTTGATATTGTAGGTACGGGAGGCGATGGTAAAAATACGTTCAACATCTCTACAACCGCTTGTTTTATATTGGCCGGAGCTGGTTTCAATGTAGTGAAACACGGTAACTATGGCGCAACTTCGGTAAGTGGAGCCAGTAATGTAATGGAGCAACACGGCGTAAAGTTCACCTCTGATGTAAACAAACTGCGCGAGAGTATGGATAAATGCAATATAGCTTATTTGCATGCACCGTTGTTCAGTCCGGCAATGAAAGCAGTTGCTCCCATTCGTAAGAATCTGGGTGTGCGTACCTTCTTTAATATGCTTGGTCCGCTGGTTAATCCTGTTATGCCTACTTATCAGTTGCTGGGAGTTTACAATCTGCCTTTGATGAGACTTTACAGTTATGCATATCAGGAAAGCGGAAGTAAGTTTGCCGTAGTACACAGTTTAGACGGATACGACGAGATCTCTTTAACCAGCGATTTTAAAGTAGTAGACTCTACAAGCGAAAAGATTTATACTCCGGAATCGTTAGGATTTAAACGTTGCACCGAGGCCGACCTCTACGGAGGCGATACCCCAGAGGAAGCTGCACAAATATTCGACAATGTGCTGATTAACAAAGCTACGGATGCACAAAAGAATTGTGTGATTGTTAATGCAGCTTTTGCCATTCAGGTAATTTGTCCGGAGAAAAGTATCGAAGAATGCATTGCCATTGCACGCGAATCACTCGAGAGTGGAAAAGCGATGGCTAAGCTTAAACAATTTGTTGAACTAAACAGTTAATATCAATGAAAGATATATTGATGGATATCATTGAGACCAAGCGGAAAACCATCTGCGAACAAAAGAAAGCAATTTCTCTTGCCGCACTTCAGGATGGAGCTGCCGAGAGTAGGAATATGTTCTCCATGCGTCAGGCTTTGGCTAATTCTTCTAGTGGCATTATTGCTGAGTTCAAACGCAAATCGCCTTCAAAAGGATGGATAAATAAAGATGCCTCTCCGGAAGAAGTCACTGCTGCCTACGCGGCAAACGGAGCTTCAGCGCTCTCTATTCTGACAGATACTCCATTCTTCGGAGGAAGCCTGAAGGATTTGCGCGATGCTCGTCCGGGAGTAAACATTCCTATCTTGAGAAAGGATTTCATCATTGATGAATATCAGCTTTATCAGGCTAAGATTGTTGGAGCAGATGCAATTCTTCTTATTGCCGCCGCACTGGAAAAAGAGGAATGCGCTTTTCTGGCAGGAAAGGCACACGAGCTGGGACTGGAAGTATTGCTTGAGATTCATAGTGAAAAGGAATTGGAATATGTAAACAGCACCATCGACATGGTTGGGGTTAACAATCGGAACCTGGGAACATTCGTTACCGACATAGAGAATTCTTTCCGTCTTGCCAGTGCACTGGCAAAGGATACTTTGCTAGTTTCCGAAAGCGGAATTTCATCTCCCGATACGGTAAAGAGATTACGTGAAGCCGGCTTCCGCGGATTCCTTATCGGTGAAAATTTTATGAAGACAGACAATCCGGGAAAAGCACTCGGAGAATTTATCAAACAGCTTAACTAATAGAAAGAGATGCTAATCAAAGTATGTGGCATGAGGGATGCCGGGAATATAACTAAGGTAGAAAGTCTGGGAGTCGATATGATCGGACTCATTTTCTATCCGGGTTCTTCCCGATACGTAGCCTGTCCTCCATCCTATCTTCCCGAAAAGGCAAAAAGAGTGGGAGTTTTCGTGAATGAAACAGAAGAGGTAGTATTAGCTTTGGCCGACAAATTTTCTTTGAATTTTATACAACTTCACGGAACAGAATCACCTGATTATTGTGTATCTTTGCGCAACAAAGGATTGAATCTGATAAAAGTCTTTTCTGTTGCCACTCCGGACGATCTGAAAGCAACTGAGAAATATGAAGGACTTTGCAGTTACTTTCTCTTCGACACGAAATGTGAGGGACACGGCGGTTCCGGTAAACAATTCGACTGGTCGGTACTCTCCCATTATCACGGACAGACACCTTTTCTATTAAGCGGAGGCATCTCAGCCCAGAGTGTAGAAGACGTGAAGACTTTTAAGCATGAACGTTTTGCCGGAATAGACCTAAACAGTCGTTTCGAAATTTCACCCGCATTGAAAGATGTAGAGATGCTTAGCAGGTTTATCAAAGAATTAAGAAAATAAAACGAGCATAAAAAACTAAAAACTATGAATAGAATTAATCAGTTACTGTACAGCAGTACAAAAGGTATCCTTTCTGTTTATTTCACAGCCGGATATCCTAACCTCGACGACACAGTCACTATTATCCGTGAACTGGAAAAAAAGGGAGTTCAGATGATTGAGATTGGCATTCCTTTCAGCGATCCTATGGCCGACGGTCCGGTTATTCAGAACGCATCAACTCAGGCTTTAAGTAATGGTATGACTCTAAAGCTTCTTTTCGAGCAGATAAGAGACATTCGTCACCATGTTAAAATCCCACTTATCCTGATGGGCTACCTTAACCCGATCATGCAATACGGTTTCGAAAGCTTCTGCCGCAAATGTGTAGAGTGTGGCGTGAACGGAATGATTATCCCCGATCTTCCATTCAAGGACTATCAGGAAAAATATAGAATCATAGCCGAGCGCTACAACCTGAAAATAATTATGTTGATTACTCCTGAAACCAGTGAAGAACGCATTCGCATGATTGATGAGCATACAGATGGTTTCATATACATGGTATCTTCAGCAGCCACAACCGGTGCTCAGAACGAGTTCGATGCAGAAAAGAAAAACTACTTCAAACGAATCGAAGCTATGAAGCTTAATAATCCTCGCCTTATTGGATTTGGTATTTCAAACAAAGCAACCTTCAAGGCTGCCTGCGAGCATGCTTCGGGGGCTATCATCGGAAGTAAATTTGTAACCTTGCTGGGCGAAGAAGAAACTATTTCTGCAGCAGTCGACAAACTTATTGCCCAACTGAAAGATTAACAACTAATATTGTTACTCTGAAAAAAGATAGAAATTAACGCAGATTACCCTGTTTTTAGAACAAACTAAACAAGTTGGATTCAAAGAACAGTGTAATCTGCGTTTTTTAATGAATTATGTTGAAAGAATCACTATCTTTGCGCCGTAATTAACAACACAACTTTATGATCACTAAATATCCTTCAGTATTGTTAATCTACACCGGTGGAACCATTGGTATGATTCAGAACTCGGAAACCGGTGCGTTAGAGAATTTCAACTTCAACCACCTGATGAAGCATGTTCCCGAACTTAAAAGATTCAACTACCGTATATCTTCTTATCAGTTCGATCCACCAATTGATTCATCCGACATGGAGCCGCAAGCCTGGGCTAAGCTGGTAAAGATCATCAATTATAACTATGATAATTTCGATGGTTTTGTTATTCTCCATGGTACAGACACCATGGCTTATACAGCCTCTGCTCTCAGTTTTATGCTCGAGAATCTAAGTAAACCGGTTATTCTTACAGGATCACAGCTCCCTATCGGAGTGCTCCGCACCGACGGAAAAGAAAATCTGATAACCGCCATAGAAATTGCAGCTGCAAAGATAGACGGAAAAGCAATAGTACCCGAAGTGTGTATCTTCTTCGAGAATCACCTGATGCGAGGAAACCGCACTACAAAAATAAACGCCGAAAACTTCAACGCTTTCCGTTCATTCAATTATCCGCCTTTGGCACGCGTAGGTATTCATATCAAATATGAACCATCACGAATACTCAGGCCCGATGACAACAAACCATTAAAACCACATTTCCTGTTTGATTCAAATGTGGTTATTCTCACCTTATTTCCGGGAATACAGGAAAGCATTGTATCGTCTATTCTACATGCTCCGGGACTAAAAGCTGTTGTACTGAAAACCTTCGGATCAGGTAATGCACCTCAGAAAGAGTGGCTTATCCGTGAATTGTCAGATGCTACAAGTCGTGGTATTATTATTGTGAACATCACCCAATGTTCTTCCGGAGCAGTGGAAATGGAACGTTACGGAACAGGACTTCAGCTACTGCAAACAGGCGTAATCAGTGGATACGACAGTACGGTAGAAAGTGCAGTAACCAAATTGATGTTCCTGGTTGGGCACGGATATAGCAGCAAAGAAATCCGCTATTTCATGACCACATCTATTGCCGGAGAAATATCCAGAGAACTATAAACTTATTATTCGTCCAGATCCCTGAACTTTACTTCATCTCTCAGCCAGTAAGAAAGACAGCTTCCCAACCATAGTCCGAAAAGGAAGAAAAATACTGTAAAGCAAACACTGCTCACCTTTATATCTATCAGATACAAAGCGAGTATCAGTGCAACGTACCCCCAGAAAAGCCAGGTAATAATTGCACGCCAATTGTGGTATAGAGTATATAATATCTTGTTTATCATAAAACTTTTCAGAAAATCAATATTGTTCAGTTCAATTGTCAATGATGCAAATTTAAATAAATAAATTGAAATCCGGCAATCCTCAGCAATAATATGCCATACTCCTCTTCTGCCATCATCTTGTTAAAAATGTAATTCTGGCATTTTTGCTCTTTTATGAAAAATAAAGCTCTTTTGCTATCCATATATTACAAATATAGCATATATTTGCACAGTTTTTGCAAAGTATAGTTTGCAAAACAATATCAAATCAGCAAACTAAGACAATAAACTAAGGAAAAAGATTAAGGTATAACAAAAGCCTATGGAGTCAAAAGATTTAAAATTCGAGGAAGTCAACGAAGGTTTCAGCATTAAAGAAGCAGTTGACGAAGCAAAAAGATGCTTAAACTGCAAAAATCCTCTTTGCGTACAAGGATGCCCCATTGAGCACAACATCCCCGGGTGGATTCACCAGTTGTCTATGGGAAACATGGGCGGCGCAATGAGCATTATCAATGAAAAAAGTAACTTACCTGCAGTCTGCGGACGTGTTTGTCCTCACGAAAGACAGTGTGAAGGTCACTGCATATTAAATAAGAAACAGAATCCTATACGAGTTGGCAAATTGGAACGTTTTATTGCCGACTTTGACAGCGATATGAAACTTATCCGCGAAAAACTTCCTCAGAAAAACCGTGGTAAAGTAGCCATTATTGGTTCCGGTCCTGCCGGACTAACCGTAGCCGGAGATTTAGCTCGTGACGGTTTTAATGTAGTAATCTACGAAAGCGAACCCGAACTTGGCGGTGTGTTAATGTATGGTATTCCGGAATATCGCTTACCCAAAGAAGTTGTAAGAAGAGAAATCCGCAAAATAGAAGGACTTGGTGTTACCTATATACCAAACTTTATAGTTGGCCAAAACACTACAGTCGATGAAATGTTCGATCAAAAGAATTTTGATGCAATATTCATAGGTACAGGAACTGCAAAACCAAAGACTATGAATATCCCTGGCTGTAATCTGAAAGGAGTTATCCAGTCTTCATACTTCCTTAGAATTGTCAGTTTATGTAACAGCGACAGCATCGATAAGAGCGAAGTTCCTTTAAAGGAAGGAGACGTTGTAGGTGTAATCGGTTGCGGAAACGTTGCTATGGATGCAGCCAGAACAGCACTCCGTATGGGAGCTAAAGAAGTCTACGTTATTTATTACAGAGACGTGGAAAACATGACTGCACTGAAAGCAGAATATAACGAAGCTGTGGAAGAAGGAGTACAATTCTTATGGAATACAGACACTCAGGAATTCCTGGGTGAGCGAGGCCGTTTAAAAGCTATCAAAGCTATGACCAGTGAAGGAGAAAAAATAATCCCAATGGATAAAATTCTGCTGGCCATCGGTTCACAACCGGCAAACCGTATTGTATCTACCACATCAGGAATCAATGTCGACGAAAGAGGATATGTAATAACTAAAGAACGTCCTTATGGTATGACCACCCGTAAAGGTGTCTTTGCTGGCGGAGATGTAGTCAACACTCCGCAGACTGTAGTACTTGCCATGCGAGATGCAAAAAAAGTAGCCGCAGGTATTGCTCAGTTTGTTGATGCTAAAAAATTACTCGAAGAATAATATCTTTCTTTAATCATGAATAAAAAATAAAGAGGTAGTTTCACAACATGAACTACCTCTTTATACTTTTAAGCCACAAAACAATCAAACGATTATTCTGAATTTATCTGATATACTAATTAATTTACTCCTTTTGGCCTCTTCACTCTTTTAGCAGCCATAATTAAACGGATAGACTTATCATAAGTAAGATAACTCCATACCCAGTTAACCAAAACCATCACTTTATTTCTGATTCCCAGAATAGAACGCAAGTGAATAACCAGCCAAATAATCCAGGCAAACCAACCATGCATTTTCAATTGATTAAAATCAGCCACTGCTTTATTTCTACCCACAGTAGCCAACGAACCAAGATTACGGTAATGGAAAGGTTTCAACTTCTTACCCTTTTCCATATTCTTCAAATTAGAAGCAAGTAAGTCACCTTGCTGTATAGCTACCTGAGCCAATTGTGGATGTCCATTAGGATAGTCTTTTTCAGCTGTCATTATACTTACATCACCAATAGCAAACACATTATCCAGGCCAATAACCTTATTATGCTCATCCACCTTAATTCGTCTTCCTCTTCCAAGTAGCTCCGGACCAATATTATCAAAAGAAGTACCCGTTACACCACTCACCCAGATAAAATTACGAGTAGGTATATCCATTCCATTATCAAGAATAACCTTGCCTTCTCTATAATCCTGTACCAAAGTGTTCAGCATCACATTCACTCCCATTCCTCTTAAGAACTTTTCCGCATTAGCCGAAGCCTGAGGAGACATAGCACTAAGCAATTTAGGAGAAGCCTCAATCAGGTAAATATTCACCTTGTGAACTTCCATCTCAGGATAATCTTTAGGAATCACAAATCGTTTCATTTCCGAAAGCGCACCAGAAACTTCAACACCGGTAGCACCACCACCCACAATTACGATATTCTGTAAAGCCTGTCTTTCTTTAAGATCAGCAGTAGTAAGAGATCTCTCCAGGTTGGCCAGTAAGATGTTACGCATACTCATAGCCTCCTCCACAGTTTTCATCGGCAATGCAACATCCTCAATATTCTGATTTCCAAAGTAATTAGTTTCTGTTCCCGAAGCAATTACCAAATAATCATATTTCAGCTTACCAATAGATGTCTCTATCAGATTTTCTTTGGCATTAACACCTGTTACATCTGCCCAACGGAAATAAAAATCTTTTCTTTTCTGGAAAATTTTACGGAAAGGGAAAGCAATGGAACTTGGTTCCAATCCGGCCGAAGCCACCTCGTAGATCATAGGAAGAAACTGGTGATAATTGTTTCTATCAACCAACACTACCTGAAATCCACTATTACATAACTTATTTGCAAGTTTCAGACCACCAAATCCACCACCTACAATTACAACACGTTTTTTACCTACACTCGGTACATTAAAATCCATAACTGTTACCTATTATTATGTTAATCCTATTAAAAACAAATTATCCCCCAATATAGTTTTTAACCGATCTTTGTAACGTATCGGGTGCAAAATTAGTTGAAAAATATATGAAAAGCAAATAAATCAAAAAAATGTTAATGCCATTTATTCATTTATTTCATAAAACAACAGAATAAGGCTACAATCTGTAACCAGATATTGATCTAAAAAAATCAAAACCGATATTTTGGGCTAAAAAAACTTTCATAGCAATATTTATTAATGAACCAACAGTCACAAATCAGCCATTTACAACTAGTTAAAAAAGAACTATCATTATTTTAAATATTTAATTTATGTTAATTAACTATTTAAAATTAAGACAAATTAGTAAAAATAGATTTAATATCTGTACATTTGCATGAATTTAGAATAAATATAATTATATCATTTTTACTAGAGAGTAATAAAAGAGTGTTCAATAGATTATTGGAATAAGTATAATATGAAAACGACGACAAAAAAAATGATGGCATTAGCAGCCATCACATCAGCCGTTTTACTGACAGGCTGTCAAAAAGATCTTTATGATCCGAATTATGTAGATTCAAAGGATGCACCCATTTCTGGGATTCCCTCAGATTTTAACTGGTCTACCATTTCATCGGTTAATCTTACGGTTAATGTGGACGATCAATTTTTAGGTCAATACAATTACGTGGTTGAAGTTTTCGACCAAAACCCTATTATAGATAGTAGTGCTAAGTTATTAACAAAAGGATTGGCTAAGCAAGGGCAGGCATTTATTACTACCTTCGCGATACCACAAGCTCTTAAAACTTTATATATTCGACAAACTGCCCCTGATGGATTAAAGATCGTAAGATCTTATGATTTATCTAGTAGCACTTTAGTTTGTGACTTTAGAGCAACAGCCACAAAAAGTGTTGCCACCAAAAGCGTAGTTACAAGAAGCTCAATTGCAGGCACTACTTTCCCAACTCCTTCTGATGCTATTGAAATTAATTCTTCATCTAAAAATATCGACTTAAAGGCAGATAAATCTTATGTTATTAAAAAAGGAACAGTATATGATGGAGATATAAAATTTAGTGGTAATAGTAATTTTAAAACATATCTCTACATTGAAGGTGAATGGCAACTTGGTTCAGGTTTTAAAATGGAAGATGGCCTTGTAGTAGTTGTGCAAAACGGAGGGATAATAACCTTCAGTAAAGCTGTAACATTCAGTTTAGTAAAAACTGCGAATTTATGGATAATGCAAGGAGGAATTTTCAATCCTTCACAAACTGCAAAAGTAAATATATACGGAACAAATAGCAGTTCTGTTAATAATCAAGGTACTATATATGCAAGTGACATAAAAATAGACGCTAGTGCCACATTGAATAATTCAGGTAAAATATCAAGCACTGGCTTACTTACAGCATCTAATTCAGGAAATACAATTAATAATGATGGAAGATTAATTGTCGATGCATTTAAATCCACCGATAATCCTACACTAAATAACAATTGTTATATTAAAGTAAATAACAATACTGAATGTGGGCAATTAATATGCAATTTAAATAATAACACCTATTTCTGCACAAAAACAATCACTACAGATAGTGGTATTGCGCAGATTAAGATGTCAGCATATTCAATTTTAGAAGTTACTGAGAATGCATATTTTAAATCTGAAAATAAGATAATAGGAACTAACACAGGATCCGGTTACGCAATTGCAAAGTTTAAAAAACTTAAAGCAGATTGGCATGGAGTAGAAATAAGTGGTAATGTAGAATTTGAGTGCAGTGATTATACACAGAACGATCAATACAACAACTATTGCACAATAAATTCACCTGCCCATTATGTTGCCTATGGCTCGCCAACAGTAGCTATAGCTTCTGACCCAGACGGCTGTACTGGTCCGGGAAGTACTCCAAAAACTGAAACAAAAACAGATCCAACTTATCCACTTGATGTAAACCTAGGAACTACCTATACGTATGCAATGGAAGATTTATGGCCTAATTATGGAGATTATGACATGAATGACATTGTTGTGGCTATAAATCCTAAATACACTTTAAGCAGTGCAGACTATGTTCAGTCTATGACATTTGTAACAACTCTAAAAGCCATTGGCGCAAGTAAATCTTTAGCTGCCGCAATACAATTAGATAATGTTTCTGATGAAAACGTAGCAGATGTAACTTATTCGGTAAAATCAACGGATGGTTCTGTTTTTACTATTGGTGACAATAAGGTTGAATTATTTAATACTAGCGAGAATGCAAAAGCCGTTATACCATTATTTGATAACGCCCACCAATTTTTAGGAAATTCAGGAATAACAAATACGGCAATAGGAGGTACTACTATTCCTGAGAAATCTGTTACAGTAACAGTTATATTTGTTACGAACAAAGTAAAACCCGCTGATGTTAGTGATATAAAGACAGGCTTAAATTTCTTTATTGTTACAGATAAGCAAAAAACAAATAGAACAGAAGTCCATTTACGAGGTTTTAATGCTACCAGCCATGCCAACAAAAGTCTATTTGGTACAGGGGTTGACGATTCCAATACAGGACTTACATTTAAGAGTAATAGCAATTTAGTTTGGGGAATGGTAATACCTGATGACTTCAGCTATCCAATAGAAAGCACAAGTATATTAACTGCATATCCAGACTTTAAGCCATGGGCTGTTTCTGGTGGAACAACCAACACAGATTGGTACAATTCTTCCAAAGCTAATAGTCAATATATATATAAATAAAGAAATCATTTACTGAAAAATAAAACAAGAAAGAGCGGGATTATTTTCTCGCTCTTTCTTGTTTTATAAATAACGATAATCAAATTTATACTATTTAATAATTGTATAATCAAACAAAAATTATATTTTTGTAACAAAGGTAGTTTTATAGTATAGCTACAACAAGATTAATTCTGCTTATGAGAATAAACACAAATAAAATAGCAACATTTCTACTCTTATTTATTCCAACGATTATTTTATTTGGATGTAAAGAAGATTATTACGACCCTTATTACAAGGTTCCCTCTCCTTTTACCGGAGTTCCGGACGATTTCGATTGGTCAACTATTAGTTCAATAAAGCTAACCGTAAACGTAAATGATGAATATAATGGTCAATATTACTATGTAGTTGAAGTATTTGATGATAATCCAGTTTTCAATTCTGACGCAACTTTACTAGCAAAAGGTATTGCAAAACAAAGTGAAGCATATACCTCTGAAATTAATTTTCCGCAAGCGCTACAAACTATTTATATTCGTCAGACTGCACCCAACGGACTCCAAGTAGTACAAGAAAGAACAATCGATGCTACAGATTTATCTGTAAACTTTGTAGGCAAGTCTTCTGGATCAGCGGTTAATACCAAGGCTTTCAGTCCACGCGCTGCTGCTCCAACTTATAGTGGAAACAGAAGTAATGCCAATGTTATAGATCTAAAATCAACTTCTCAAACATTAACATCCGGAAAATCGTATGTTATCACAGGTGGCACTTATTCCGGCAATATAGTATTCTGGGGTGGACAGACAACTACACTTTTCGTTGAAGGTGAATGGAACGTTCCGGCAACTCAGGGTGCTTTTCTAAACGGAATGGAAATTGTTGTTTTAAACGGAGGTAAAATTACATTTAGTAATAGCGGCCAGACTATTACCGGGAATGAAAATGTAAACTTATTCATCATGAATGGAGGAGCTTTTAACCCTGAAAAGAAAAGTATTAATATCAATTTTACTAATACTGGAGGTAACATATACAATGCCGGGGCTTTCTATCTCAATGTAATGCAGCTAAACGGTGGCAGGTTTTACAATAATAGTTCAAATGTCAATATTACACAATTTACACAAACCGGAACCATTGAAAATCATGGAGTACTGACAATAGGGTCTATCACTGCTTCCAGTGGATTTGTTATTGATAATTATTGCAATATAGCCGTAACTGGAGATATTACAACTTCAGGCGCTACTTTCACTCTGCATAACAGCACTATTCTATCATGTGTTAACTTCAACCCTTCAGGCACAGAGCTGGACATGGAAGCATATTCACTTTTTGATGTAACAGGTACTGCAACCTTTAATTCATGGTCAAGTATAATTAATGGCCCAGGAAGCTATAATTACGGTACCTATTATTCATCAGACTATGCATTAACACGCATAAAAAAAATTGTCTGTAGCAGCAGCGGAAATGCGGCATTTTCTGGAAATGTGGAACTTGAATGTTCATCTTACAAAACAAATGGCAAAGGAATTTACCTTTACTCACCTGCACACATTGTAAGTTATGGAGATCCTTCTGTTCTAATTCCGGCAAGTGAATGTACCGGTACAGGAAGCTACCCGCAAGGAATCACTCCTACCGACCCAATTTTTCCAATTGAAGTTCCAACAAACAGTACATATACTTATGCAATCGAAGACCTTTGGCCGGCATACGGAGACTATGACATGAACGACCTTGTTGTAGAATGTCAAACATCTTATACTCTAAATAGATGGCTTTGGGTTACAAGTGTTTCAAGCCTTACCATCACCGCGAAGGTTATGGCTGTAGGTGCTACAAAAAAACTGGGAGTAGCCTTTCAGTTAGACCAGATTCCAGCAAGCAATGTAACCAGTGTTTCTGTTGAATCAGATTCACCTACCAACAGATTAAACGGGACTGTATTTACGGTTGGCTCCACCGGAATTGAAACCGGGCAAAGCAAAGCTGTTATTCCACTTTTTGACGAGGCACATCATTTTTTAAATAATAGTGCCAGTGAGAAATATTACACACTTAATACATCAGAGTTAGGAGAATATATCACTCCTAAAAAAGTAAAAGTAACTATATATTTCAAAAGCGGTGCTGTTAGTTCATCTGATATAGCCATTAAATACCTGAATTTCTTTGTTGTAACAGATGCTAAAACCGAAAACAGAAAGGAAGTTCACTTGGTAGGATACAACCCAACAGACAAAGCCATTACAACTTATTTCGGTGGAGGGCCAAACAATATTCCTTCCAATAATGACCTGTCACTAAATGGAGTTTATTACCGGGGGACTGATAATTTAATCTGGGGATTGATGATACCAGGAACATTTAATTATCCATTGGAATGCAGTAGTATATTAAAAGCATATCCAAAATTTAAGTCATGGGCTACATCGGGTGGCACTACAAGTCAGGACTGGTATAGTAGTACAAACGCCGATCAAACATATATTTATACAAAATAATTAGAAAAAAAATAGTGATAAAATCTTTATTTTAAATAACTTTGTACTTTAAACAGGACAACTCTTTCAAAAATAAAAACACGATGAAAAAAAAAATATTATTAATTGACGACAAAGAGTCTATTGCAAAAGTTGTTTCCATATATTTATCCGGTGAATTCGATCTTGTATACTTTGAAAACCCAGTCAAAGCCATTGCCTGGTTACAGGAAGGAAACATCCCCGATCTCATCATTTCAGACATTAGAATGCCCGAAATGCGTGGAGATGAATTTTTACATTATATCAAGGCAAATGCTTTATTTAGCTCAATTCCTGTAATTATGCTTTCCAGCGAAGAGAGCACTTCCGAAAGAATCAGATTACTGGAAGAGGGGGCTGACGATTATATTTTGAAACCATTTAACCCTATGGAATTAAAAATCCGTATCAAAAAAATAATTAAAGAATAGATGCAGCAACTCATATTTATAGGAACACAAACACAAACTATCGCACATTTTAATCAGTTATCTGAAGGCAAAATAGTGATCAAGGCAAATTGTATTGAAGCATCCAAATGGTTGTCTCAATACAATGATGATAAGCCTGTGGTTATTCTTTTTGAAAAAGGACATTTAAAAAAAGATCTAACAGACATCTCCTATCTTCACAACAAATTTTATCGCACCTATATTGTTCTTATTACAGATTCTTTAACCAAAGAAGAAAGTTTCAGATATCTAAAAAGCGGCATTTGTAACACCCTGCCTCCTAATGAAACTAAAGTAAACTTTGAACAAACGCTAAATTTTATTTACACCAGGCAACATCAGTTCAGAAATGCTCTTCGAAATCAGAGTTCAATCAAGCATTTCCACCTGCCTGTAATGAAGCGGCTTTTTGACATTGTATTTTCAAGTCTTGCAATACTATGTCTTTCACCGCTTCTTATTCTTACAGCTATTGCCATTCGCTTAGAAAGTAAAGGTCCTGTTATATATAAATCAAAACGCGTAGGAAGCAACTATAGGATATTCGATTTTCTAAAATTTCGTTCCATGTACACCAATGCAGATAAACGTCTGAAGGAATTCAATAACCTGAATCAATATAATGATGAACAGGATATTGCTCATGAAAAAGAAGTAATTCAGGCAAATGAATCAAACGAAATGGATGAGATTATCCTGATATCGGATGATTATGTAATCCCCGAGCAAGAGTATATTGCACAGAAAAGTGTTGAAAAGAAAAATTCATTTGTGAAATTCGAAAACGACCCTCGAATAACTAAGGTAGGTAGCTTTATCCGTAAATACAGCATTGACGAGCTTCCACAATTAATCAACATTTTAATAGGAGACATGTCCATCGTAGGTAACCGTCCCCTCCCACTCTATGAAGCAGAGCTGTTAACCAGCGACGAATATATTGATCGTTTCATGGCCCCGGCAGGACTTACCGGGTTATGGCAGGTAGAAAAACGAGGAGATTCAGGAAAAATGTCTGCAGAAGAGAGAAAGCAATTAGATATTCAATATGCTAAAAACTACTCTTTCGCTATGGATATGAAAATTATTTTAAAAACAGCAACGGCATTTGTTCAAAAAGAGAATGTATAACTTTGATTAAAAAGTATATAATATGATAAGAAAAATAGTTTCGCTTCTTGTTTTTAGCACATTTTTTCTAGTGCCTATTCTGGCTCAGGAAAGCATAGCAGATATGGCTCCGGAGGATTACGTCAATCTTAAGTTACCTCCTTTAGATTCCTTATTTGAAAATGCAAAGAAAAATCCGCTTATAAAAATCCATGATACAAAGAAAGAAGAAGAACTAGAGTTACTTAGTAAAGAAAAGAAAAGTTGGCTAAAATATTTTTCTGTAGGAACATCATATCACTATGGCATACAAGCATATACATCCGGTTATTCTGATTCTGCAACACCTATCTATTATCAATACAATAATAATGCAACAAGTTATTACAATGTAGGTGGAGCCATATCTATACCATTGGATGATTTATTTGATCGTAAAAGAAGGATAAAAAATCAAAAGTTACTGATTCAAGAAAGTGAATATACAAAAGAGCAAATGATGGATGGATTGAAACAACAAATTATAGAACTTTATACAACTGTTTTATCGAACCTCTCTATTATGAAACTAAAAGCGGAATATATGGCATTTGCCAAAGCACAATATCAGGTAGCTGAAAACGAATTTATAAACGGCAAAGTAGATGCAAGTTCATTAAGTGAAAGAAAAAAAATACAATTAGATGCTGCCAGTGAATATGAAATGACTAGAGCAATACTTAACAATTCACTTTTAAAACTTGAGGTGCTTTCCAAAACTTCAATTATCAATAAGAAATAAATTTAAATCTATGGAATATTTATTTTATTTATCCAGATTTATTTATAGAGTACGATGGTGGCTAATCATCGTACCTGCCACGCTTACATTATTAGCTATATATTCCACCAAACATTTAGGAAGAACGTATGATGCTACTACAACAATATATACAGGTATTATTTCGGGATACACCATCGAAACTAGTACTGGCGCAGGTATAAATCTTTCGCAACAAAGTACTACCTTAGATAACATCTTAACACTTATTACATCCCAAAGTACGCTAAAAAAAGTTTCTCTGCGGCTTTACGCTCAAAACATGATCTATGGTGATCCCAATCGGGATAATACACATATCATGGCTTCCACATACAAAGAACTTCTAAGAATTACTCCTAAAGAAGTACTTAGGCTTATAGATAAAAAAGACGAGAAAAAAACGGTTGCTAATTTGGAGGCTTATGAAAAACCGGATCCTAAAAATTTCGTTTTTGGGTTATTTTACTGGAATCACCCAGATTATTGCTATTCTGCTCTATTTAATAAAATAAAAGTAAACAGAATAGCAAACAGTGATATGATTGATATTGGTTATTCAAATGGTGATCCTGGAGTAGCTTACAATACTTTAAAAATATTAAATGAGGAATTTATAGAGCAATATCAGCAACTTCGATTCGGAGAAACAAATAGTGTTATTAAGTTCTTTGAAGAAGAGTTAGCACGATTAAAAAAAATACTGGAAACCTCTGAAGATTCTCTAACAACTTACAGTTTAAGTAAACGAATCATTAATTACGGAGAGCAGACTAAACAAGTTGCAGGACAAAATACAGCTTATGAAGAAAAATATGAAGGATTTCTATTAGAATATAACACAGCTAAAACATTAATAAATGAACTGGAAAAAGGGATGGATAGTCATACAAAATCTCTGCGCAATAATTCTGATTTTATCAGTAGAATGCAAAGAATTACAGCTTTAACATCAAAGATAACCGATATAGAAACATTTAATAATGAAAGTTCTTTAGGAGATCAGAATCTAAGTTCCTATAAAAAGCAACTTAAAAAAGCAGAAAGCGATTTTAGTGAATTTGCTGAAAAATTCACTAATCAAAAATATACAAAAGAAAAGATAGCACCGGAAGAAATTCTGCAACAATGGTTTGAACAAATGTTAAATTTGAAAAAGGCAGAATCAAAACTCAAAATAATGGAGTCAAGAAAAGGGCTGATTGATGATAAATACATATTCTTCTCTCCTATTGGTAACACTTTAAAACGTATGGATCGTGATATTGGCTTTACAGAGAGCAACTACATGTCTATGCTTAACAGCTTAAATGCTGCCCGCTTGCGACAGAAAAACCTGCAGATGACCTCTGCAACATTACGGGTTATTAATCCACCGGTATACCCTTTGGCAGCAGAAGCTACAAATAGAAAATCAATTGTAATGACAGTCTTTTTGGGTAGCATTCTAGCCATCTTAGGATTTTCATTAATTATAGAAATACTTGATAGAACACTCAGAGATAAAATTCGAACAGAAAGATTAACATCATGTAAAGTTATCGGAGCTTTCCCCGGTAATAATATTATCCGTCTTAGGAACTTCAACAAAGCCAGAAATAAGATTGCATCTCAATTTCTTTGTAATACACTTTTAAGTTATCTACCAAATAATGGAAAAAGAATTATTAATTTAATAAGTACAGAATCTAGAGATGGCAAATCTTTTATAGGTAAACAATTGGAAGAATATTGGACTTCAATTGGGTTAAATGTTAAGCACCTATCCTGGAACGAGGATTTCTCAAAAGATTCCCGAGTTTTTTTGCTTGCAGAGTCAATTACCGACCTATGCAAATCAATAGATGATACAGACATTCTTATTATTGAATATCCCCCATTAAAAGAATGTTTAACTCCAGAAAGATTAATAAATGAAGCCGCCCTTAATCTGGTTATAGCAAAAGCTAACAAGACATGGAAATTAACTGATCAGCTTTTACTAAATGAACTAAAGAGATTGGCAAAGCCTGCTTCTCCCGTTTTAGTTTGCTTAAATAATGCAGAGAAAGATGTTGTCGAAAATTTCACAGGGCTTCTTCCTCCATACAATAAATTCCGCAAAATAATATATAGGTTTACTCAGCTAGGATTAACAGCTTCAGAATAAAAATAATGCGTACATTACTAGAAAATATAGCAAAATTAGTTATGCCTAAACTATTTGTGTATGTAGGCCTATTAATTTTTCTTGTTATATTTTATAAAGCAACTATGCAAAGAGGTTATTACTTTGGAACCATAGTAGCCTCTTTACCTTTTATTGCTATCGTAATTTACCTACTTCTAAAAAATCCATTATGGAGTTTTGTATTTCTCTTCATTTCAAACTATTTTGTAATGGGAGCTATGCGCTATATTTATTTCCCCGGAGGAATATTAATGGACATTATTATTGGGTTTTGCTTGACCACACTCATTGTAAAAACAACATATAAAAATGAAGAATGGAAAAGAGTTATTAATCCTCTTACACTGACGACCTCTATTTGGCTACTATTCTGCATATTGGAACTGTTAAATCCAAGATCTGTCGTAACCGATTGGGCAACCCAGGTTCGAGGAATGGCAGTATATCCGTTTTTTATGGTTATTTTAGTATCAGTTTTGCTTTATAAATACAAACATCTGAAACTTATTTTATTTATATGGTCAATACTTACTATTGCAGGAGCACTTAAGGGGTATTGGCAGAAGAATCATGGCTTCGACCACGCAGAATTGATGTGGTTATATTCAGGAGGAGCTAGAACGCACCTAATAGCTTCAGGCATTCGCTATTTTTCATTTTTTACTGATGCTGGGAATTATGGATCCTGCATGGGTTTTTCGATGGTCGTATTTTCTATTGCCGCCATTTATATAAAAAATAAATGGTTTAAAATATATTTTCTTATTGTAGCATTAGCAGGAGGATATGGCATGTTGATTTCAGGTACTAGAGGAGCATTAGCAGTTCCATTTGCCGGCTATGCTCTTTGTGTTATTTTATCAAAAAATTGGAAAATCGCCATATCAACATCTATCATTCTGGTTTCAGCTTTCCTCTTTTTTAACTTTACAACAATTGGAAATGATAATTCGCTGATTAAGAGAATGCGCAGTGCATTTGATTTAAACGATCCTTCCCTAAATGTCAGATTAGAGAATCAGAAAAAATTAAAAGAATATATGGCTGATATTCCTTTTGGAACAAGTATTGGATTCTACGGAAAAATTAAAGATAAGCTGGATCCATATTATGAAATTTCAAAAATACCCAGTGATTCCTGGTATGTACAAGTTTGGACACAAACAGGCTTTGTTGGTTTAACATTACATATTTTACTATTATCTTCAGCTATCTTAATGGGAGGATATATAATTTTATTCAAAATCAGGAATAAAGAATTGAGAGGGTTATTAACAGCCATGTTGGCAGGAACATTTGGAATGCTGGTTTCATCATATGGGAATTCACTTTTGGGACAGTTTCCAAATAGTTTTATATTCTATATTTGCCAAGCTTTTGTATTTTTAGGCAAATATTACGACAAAGAATTAGAAGATCATGAACAACTTACCTGACTTATCCATTATAACTATCAATTATAACGGACTGGAAGATAGCAGTGAACTAATTGAATCACTTCAAAAATATGCATCTATTCCTTATGAAATAATTGTGATTGATAATGCATCAAAAGTCAATGAAGCTACACTTTTACAGCAGAAATATCCACATATTATCGCTATAAGAAGTGAAAAGAATTTAGGCTTTTCAGGCGGGAACAATTTGGGTATTAGCAAAGCTAAAGGAAAATACATTTTATTATTGAATAACGATACTTTTATAGAAGGAGATACATTTCATTATTTAATTGAAAAGTTGGAAAGTAGTCCTAAAATAGGAGCTGCTTCACCAAAGATTAAGTTTGCTTTTCCTCCAAGAGACATTCAGTTTGCCGGTTACATACCATTGAGTCGAATTACTTTGCGTAATGATTTAATCGGATTTGGCGAAACAGATAACGGACTGTTTAACACTCCTATTCGTACTCCTTATTGTCATGGTGCAGCTATGATGATAAAAAAAGAAGTGATTGATAAAGTAGGATATATGCCTGAAATTTATTTTCTTTACTATGAAGAACTGGATTGGAGTACCCAAATAGAAAAAGCGGGATATGAATTGTGGTTCGAGCCTCGTTGCACAGTATATCACAAGGAGAGTCAAAGTACTGGTCAACAAAGCTACCTGCGTACTTTTTATCTCACCCGCAACCGACTGTTGTACGCCTGGCGTAACAGATACGGAATCACCCGATGGGTATCCATTTTGTACCAATTGGTGGTTGCTGCTCCAAAGAATACGCTACTCTTTCTTCTGAAAGGCAGAACGGATTTAGCAAATGCAATATTAAAAGGAACTTTCGCCTTTTTTAAGTTAGAACATAAACTTGATTAACAGATGGATGGACTGATAGTTTTAGACATTATAGATTCTATACTCTTTTTTCTCATGGCACTATCCATGGGATATCTTCTTATATTTGCGGCAGCAAGCATATCAAAGAGGAACTACTCCTATACTATCGCTAAAAAGAAATACCGTTTTGCAGTTCTATTTCCGGCTTATAAAGAAGATAAAGTTATAGAACGGTCTGTGCGTTCCTTCTTGCAACAAGAATATCCAAAAGAGAACTATAATATTGTAGTGATCTCAGATAAGATGGAAGAAATCACCAATCAACAACTCAGGCAATTACCTATAGATTTACTGATTGTTGACTTTGAAAACAGTTCGAAAGCAAAAGCACTGAACTTTGCAATGGATAGGTTAGCAGATCGAGAATATGACATGGTTGTAATTCTGGATGCAGACAATACTGTTCAGCCCGATTTCCTGCAACAAATCAGCAATGCTTATGAATGTGGTGCAAACTTTATTCAGGCACATCGTATGGCAAAGAACCTGAATACAAGTACCGCCATACTGGATGCTGTAAGTGAAGAGATAAATAATTCAATATTCAGAAAAGGTCATGTAAGATTGGGACTTTCATCCGCTTTAATTGGTTCCGGAATGGCTTTTGAATATAAGTGGTTTAAAGATAATATAAAAAAAGTATCATCTGCAGGAGAAGATAAAGAGCTGGAAATGCTATTGTTAAAACAAAGAATCTATATTGATTATATGGATGATCTGCCTGTTTATGATGAGAAAACACAAAAAGAAAATACATTCAATAATCAGCGTCGCAGATGGTTGTCTGCCCAGTTTGCGTCTTTATGGCAAGCTTTACCCGACCTACCAAATGCTGTATTTACCAAAAACATAGATTATTGTGACAAAATAGCCCAATGGATTATGCTTCCCCGGGTACTTTTGATTGGAACAATCGGATCAGCAGCTATACTGATTACAATAATAAACTGGGAGTGGTCCATAAAATGGTGGGTATTGCTGCTTTTACTTTTTCTGGCTTTATGCATGGCTGTTCCAGATTATCTGGTCAATAAACAACTGAAGAAAGCTATTTGGATGGTTCCTTTACTTGCTATCAATATGTTTTTCAATTTATTCAGAATGAAAGGAGTCAATAAAAAGTTTATTCACACAGAACATGGCGAACATGAATAGAACAAAAATAAAAATAGCAATTGAAGCACAACGTATTTTCCGGAAAAACAAACACGGAATGGATTTTGTAGCATTGGAAACCATTCGTGAGCTGCAAAAGGCTGATAAAATCAATGAATATTATATTTTGGTTAGTCCTGGTGAAGATCATTGTCTGGAACCAACTCCAAATTTTCATATAATTGAAATAAAATATCCCTCCTATCCTTTATGGGAACAAATTGGTTTGCCAAGAGCATTAAAAAAGATTAAGCCCGACTTGTTACATTGCACCAGCAATACAGCCCCTCTGTTCTGCAAAACTCCTTTAATCCTAACTTTACATGATATCATCTTTCTTGAAAAAAGACAAAATACAAACAAATCACTGTATCAAAACTTAGGATGGTATTACAGAAGACTGGTTGTTCCGCAGATATTGCCAAAATGCAGAAAAATAATAACAGTATCTCATTTTGAAGCAGAGCGTATCAAAGATACTTTGAAGTTAAGGAATGAACAGATTGTTGCAGTCTACAATGGTTTCAGTAAATATTTTAGGCCTGTAGACAATTACAGTGAAGTCACAAATAAATATATAGATAAAGAACATTATTTCTTTTTTTTAGGAAACACCGATCCTAAAAAAAATACAGCCCGCACATTAAAAGCTTACAGTTTATATATTCAGCAATCAACACATCCATTGCCGCTGCTTATTGCTGATTTAAATGAAGATGTTATAGATACAATACTGAGAGAAGAAAAGATTGAAAACATAAAGCCGTATCTATACCTACCAGGCTACATAGCCAATACCGATTTACCAGCAATATACAGCGGGGCGAAAGCTTTTATCTACACTTCGTTGAGGGAAAGTTTTGGTATTCCAATTCTTGAAGGAATGGCATGTGGAACTCCGGTTATTACGTCAAATACATCAGCAATGCCAGAAATTGCAGGAAAAGAAGCTATTTTAGTTGATCCTTATAAGGAAAATGAAATAGCTGATAAAATACTACAATTAGAAAATGATTCTGATTTCTATCAAAAACAAGTAAATTATGGTTTTGAGCGAGTAAAAAAATTTTCTTGGGAACAAACGGCAAAGAGTATACTTCACATTTACGAATCAATTAAATAAGGGTATGAGTATAAAAGAAAAAATAAAATCTAATCCTAAACTAAAACAGTTGGCGCTTAACTTTATTATGCACCCTGTAAAAACACGTCCACAATGGTGGATACGGCTGTTTCAGTTTGTCTATCTGGAGAAAGGGAAAGGATCTATAATTTATCGCAGTGTACGGAAAGATCTTCCTCCATTTAATAAATTCAAAATTGGGAAATATTCTGTAGTTGAAGACTATTCTTGTTTAAACAATGCTGTTGGAGATATTATTATCGGTGATCATTGCAGAATAGGTCTCAGCAATACAGTAATTGGACCTATAGAGATTGGAGATAGGGTAAATATATCGCAAAATGTTGTATTAATAGGTTTAGATCATGTATATGAAAATGTAGAAAAGACCTTGATAGAACAAGGGATAACAACATCAAAAATCACAATAGGTAAAGATACAACTATAGGAGCTAATACAGTTGTCCTTTCTGGTGTTAATATAGGAGAACATTGTTTCGTAGGAGCCGGTTCTGTTGTTACTAAGAATATACCTTCATATTCAATTTGTGTAGGAAATCCTGCAAAAGTCATTAAACAATACGATTTTAATAATAAAGAGTGGGTTAGAATATAAAATTAGGTAAATCATTCTATAAAAATAAATCTAAATATTAACTATTGTATACTGCTTTCCACTTTGAATGTAAGACTGTGGCAGAAATATTTCAAGATGTCTTCTCTTATTATGCAGAAAACTTTTAGATTTGGTTCAATCACACTTCAAGATTGTATAAATATAAAGTTGTTATTAGGATAATTTAAAAGCTATTTTATATTGAAAAAAGAATCAATTTTATAACTTATTTTAGTAAAATATTTATCATATAACACAAAGAAGAACCTTTCTATTGTTTGCATTCTTAGATAATCAATTAATGAGCAGACAGCATAAATAGCCATTACCGTTAAAAACACATGTAACAATAAATAATCTGAAAAATAATAATTTTGAGTTTTCACAATATCATGCCATAAATATGATCTAAAAACACAATCATGAATTAAATAGACTCCGAATGCAGTGGATGCTACAGTATTAATAAAATGACTCTTTATCCTAATCTTCCTAAATATAGAGAACAATGATAAACAACATATAAGCATTAGAATTGAATTGTATGATAAATAAAAATCTCCGGGGTAACTAATAAACTTGTACTTTGCCAAAATATTGGTAGATACAATATATGAACAAATAGCAAAGAAAGTAGCAAAAAAAGAAACCAAAGAGCATTTATCAAGCAGTTTAATACCATGCAATTTATAGTACCCTATTAATAAATATAAATATACAAACCAAATAATGCTACCTTCCCATACCCCCCACTTAAAAGGATTCAATTGCAAATGAGGTACATATACTACTACACAAATAGTTAATACTATCATTAATGATTTATATTGTTTAAAATTTAATTGAGATATATAGATATTAATGAATGAAGATATTAAATATAAACAAACATAAGAAGTAACAAACCAATAGCGGTTAAATGTAATCGGCGCAAAAGATTTTATTAGATCAAACAAAGAAATATTAGCAAGATTAAAATATTTAAAGATAAGTTCGATAATTATTGAATAAAAAAAAGTTTCAAATACAATTTTTAATAAAGATCTAAATTTAAACTTTGAATCAATAAGAAACCAACTACTTATCATAATAAAACAATTAACGCCTAAACCACCTCCAATCGTCAAACATCGTCCCACTATGCTATTAGTATACGATCCCATCTGTGCAACACCTCCATGGAATGCGTAGTGACTCGTAATTATACATAACATACTGATTATTCTTAATAGTTCAAAATTTGACAGCCTTGATGTCGTTTTTGTAACTTCAAGTTTTACTTCAATGTTATTTTGTGTATCAATCATTTTAAGTATTTTAAATTAGGATGCAAATGTATATAAAAATATTCATATTTAACGTTTATATATTTATATTCAAAATAGTTTAACACAAAGTTAATATTCTAAAAATAAATAAAATCTCCCACCAACAAGCATAACAGCCTATCAGCAGGAGATCTACATAATAACAACATCCCCAATTTAATCAAAAACTTTTAGATAAAAGCTCCTTAACCTCAAATCCAGGACAAAATTTCACCCACTCACAAGATTCAACAACCCCGTTACCATTAAGGTCGGGACTAAGATCCCGGTGCCCTGTTACCCGGCAGCCGGGGAAGTCTTTCAGCAGGGTGAGTACCAGTACTCGCAGGGAGTGCTTTTGCTCGGGAGTTCGGGTGTCAGCGGGAGTACCGTTTTTTTCAAGTCCACCTTCGTAGCAGATGCCAATACTATGGGCGTTATAGCCCAGGACGTGCGCGCCTTGTTCTTGCAGCGGACGCATGGATTTGATGGCTCCGTCTTTACGAACGTAGTAATGATAACCGGCACAGCGAAAACCTCTTGCCCTGTGGGCAGTGTCCACGTCCCGCTCCGTAAAGGTTTTATCCTCACGGGTAGCGAAACAGTGAATCACAATCAGATTAATTTTTCTCATCTTTCTGTATGCCCCCTATTTATTGCCGTTCCTTACAACTTGGCACCGCGCACTGAGTTTTCAGCGATTCGCTAAGCTGAGCATTCAGGGTGATAATCTCTTGGTACATCTGGCGCACTTTCTCCGAGAGTTCAAAATAGTCGGTTTCAAACCGGGTGATCTGCTCCATCAGATAATCGAACTGGCCCTTTACCAGTTCGGTGAATTCCTGCATCTCCTTAGCGTCTTTCTTCCTGAGGAAGGGAAGCACCAGGGTGAATACTTTCAATAACTCGTTGATTACTTTCATTTGCTGTTGTGCTTAACTTATTAGTGACTATCCGGCTACAGTTCCTACTTCGTTACCACCATTGGTTACTTTTACCGGGAGTTTTGCCACCTGACTATATTCAAGGGTTTTCAGCATATTGGTAAGTAACTTGACAGGAAGGAAAATGATGCATTTTTTTCGGATCATGGAGAAGCTGGACTCTTTATCGATTTCGGCTCCATTACCGCTCAAGGCTATCTGAAAACTACCGAGTTAGCCTAGGCGCACAATATCACCGTCGGAAAGGGCTTGTTCCATGATAGTAAGACATCCGTTTAAAGCTGTCGTGACATAAGCCTTGGTGGTAGTGCATCCGCTATCGGCGTCTTTACAGAGCTTGTCAAAGGTTGTATCGCAGCGCAATTTAGCTTGTATATAGGACATAGCTGCTTCTGAGCTTTTAGATGGATTTTTTCTTGGGACTACTGAAAATTTAACTGGCATAGTTTTTTGTTTTAAATTACTCTGCAAAGGTACTATGGCTGGTTGTACGTTACACACCCATTTGGTTGCAATTGGTTTTTATTGGCTTTTATTGGAGGTTTTTTGTTCTTTCATTTTTTCTTTTGGCTTGATTCAACTATCCCTTTCTTTAGCTTTGATGTAACTGTCAACAGAGTGGGGTACAATTGGGTATAGTGTGATATGTTATATAAATACATGAAAAAAGTTATAACCTTATTATAGGAATGATAAAATATGCTTTTTAGGAAAGTTATGGAAAATGGGATTTTTACCCAACCATACCCCATTCTCAAAACTAAACTTCTGGTCTGCATTACCCATTGAAATAATATAAACCGAATTTTGAAATAAAATATTTAATGTCAAGCCGGCTTAGGAATAAGAAAAATATTGTAAATCAGTTCTAGTAATAACCACAGAAACTGTAAACCCAATCGGTTCTTTTGCAATTTAGTTGAAAAGAAGAGTTCCCAGAACTAGTTTTCTTTTCAGTAGCATGAGCTTTGCCTTTCCATACATCATTCGTTTTATAGTCTTCAATTTATTAACAAAGCCTTCTACAATTCCATTAGAAAAAGGGTATTTTATTCCATTTTCAACAGCTTTCATATCCAGTATGATGCCTGTGATAAAGGTTTTTAATTTTGCAAGTTCAGTATCTCTATATTCATTTATCCATTCAGCTAATTGTCCACCATTGGGCTCTTTGAATATTTTATAAAATGATGTAGCAGCATTGTAAATTTCCTTAAACCATGGAATAGATATCAATGTCTGTATCAGTATATCTTCTTTTTCATCCAATTCTTTCATTCTGATTCCTTTATCTACAATTGATGAGATTGTTTTTACAGGTATCAGTGGTTCACGATTATCTTGTGGCTTTATTTTCTTTATTGATTTCGGTCTGTCAGTACGTCTTCCTTTACGTCCTTTTGACAAATATCTATAATGATCATGAAATGGAGTTTTACTGCCTTTAAATCCCAAGTTCTTTATTTCATGAAAGATATTGACCAGGCTTTTTCCATTTGAATATTCTGATTCTACGTATGAATCAAATTTAAAGTATTCATTACGTGGGCTGCTTTTTCTTGGGGGTAAAGATGTGTAGTTTCTATATTTTCTGACGGTCTGTCTGGCTATCTTCAATTTTTTAGCAATCGCACCTATTGAGAAACCTTTATCTTGAAGCTCCTTAACTTCATTAAACATAATGGTTCTTGAATCTGTATTATTGTTGACCTCCTGTTTTTTATCTCCAGACAGTTTGTCATTGCAAATCTCCTGAATATCAGGTTGAATACACTTTTCTTCGGGGGTGATTTCGTTTCCAGAACGTACTGCATTCCTATAGTCCGAATAGTTCTCACTAATAGTTTTTGTTACACAGTCCGACATGTTTTTTATCAGATGAAACCTATCCGCCACTTCTATAATACGTTTTCCTGATAAAGCTATAGCTGTGGAATATTCGGTAGATCTGTCTCTGCTTACAAGGGATACCTGTTGATGGCATTCTAGCCATTTACTAAAACTATCACGTTCTCTATCTCCCAATAGATCAATAACGTGTCCGGTTCCCAGATTTACGATAATACTTCCATAGTTGATACCTTTTCTGAACGCCCAATCGTCAATTCCGATATTGGTTATTTCCTTGTTTTCTGGAATTCTTATTCTGTGTATGTCTCGAAGTACTGTAGTATTGCAAAGTGGAATACCCATTCCGTTAAGAAGACTGCTGGCATCATTGGACGAACTCATCAATCCATGATGTGTAACTACCTGTTCACAACGTCGCGTCCTTCTTCTATACCTGAACACCTCATTGCCTGGTTGTTCTGCAAATGTTTTTTTAGAACAGAAATCATTTTGACAAAAGAATTTTCTTGGTCTGAAATGAATGACGACCCTTTTACCTAAAACAGGAAGATCGGTTATGACTCGCTGATACTGGCTATGAATCTTTTCGCTTATATGACCACAATAAGGACAGATGCCATAATCCAATACGGATTTTATATATAACTCGATTTTATTATTGCCAATAACGGCTGATTCAACAACCATATCTGATGGAAGATAAAAGGATGATAGATTAAGGCTGCTATTAGCTTCATTTATAGCTGAAATATGATGGCAATGTGCGTCTATTGTATTATTTTTGTTGCAATTAGGATCTTTAAGCATTGTTTTGTAGTATTTTGTTTGGTAGCTTAAAATTACAAAATATATACTTAATATCCTAATTATAAATAGATTAATATATTACTATTAATGTATTATATTATACAAAAAACTTGAAGAAGTTTTGTTTTATCAGAGTTCTTTAGGAACTATAACGATACGTCCTTTCAACTAAATTGCAAAAGAACCACCCAATCCAGGAAAGGTCAACTCCCGCCAGTTTTTTTGAAACTCCCGCCAGTTTTTTCGAAAAGCTGGCGGGAGTTTTCACAAAACATAACCAGACATTTTTTTGAATAAATTTACGATGACTCCAGATAATGTGTGATGAATCATATAACTTTCGGTATAATATTTTACAACTATTTTTATATCCAATAACCAACTTTTTGCGAAAAGAGCAAGAAAAAAACTCTTCTTAGAGAGGAAAAGGATTAAAACGTTTATTGTGATTGTTAAGTCCTTCAATCTCCTACATGTTGAACGAATAGAGAAAATCGGAATCAAGAAAATGCTTAATCTGAGCATAGAGTAGCGAATAATCTATGTTATAAACTCATCCATTAATACCCATTCACCAGGAAAAATAATAAAACGACGTGAATCAGACAAAAGCTAGTAACTCTCGTTTAGATGTTCTTTTTTCATATACTTGCACACTGTACATTCCGAAAAATGTTGATCTTTTCCTCCTTTTGATGACCGGAAGCGAATAAATTAGCTAAGAATATGTGCTGTAAGGGCCCGATTAATTCCACCATTTGTCAGCAACCAACCATCAGCAATCCATTGTTCAAGGGCATGAAAAAAAGATGTGGAGAAACTGTCCACTCAAGCGCAATCGTTTTTTGTTCAGCCCTAACTTTTTTGATAACTCTTTTTGCTTTGTCAGCTTTTTATGCAGTTCCTTTGTATGAAAATCAATTTCACTCTTTACTTCCTGCATTTCTTTCTCTAAATCTTCTTTCATGGCTGTTGTTTAAAGTTGTTTATTCATATTATTTCTATTTCTTAAAAAAATGCGCAAAAATAGTTCCTTTTTATTAAAGGATTATGCTATATTTGTTTTATAGTTTAAGAAAGTTATCAACAGGTAGCACAAACAAGGAGATTGCTTTATATGAAAATATGTTTTTATTGCGATACAATATTTACATTTGGAGGAGTTCAGCGAGTATTAGCTGTTATAGCAAAAGAACTATCTAAAGAACACGATATTACTATATTAACATTAGATAATCCATCATTAGAAAACACTACCATGTATGGATTAAGCTCTGCAAATATAAAGTATATTTATTTACAATATTCCAGAATCCCCTCCTACGAAAACATTCCATGCAAAGCATACAGCCTGATATATAAAACTATATTGCCACAAAATAAGCTTTTTTCGAAATGGTATGGATATAGCTCTTTTCCTCACACTCAAAGGTCTTTACTTATTAAAGCATTAAATAAAGGGAACTATGATGTCGTTGTCGGTGTGCATGTTTTCCTATCATTTCATCTGGCAAGCATTCAAAAACAGATTAAGGCAAGAACTATTGGTTGGATGCACAATTCCTATGATGCTTTCTTTTCCATAAAGACATCTTATGTAGGGAAACAGAGAAATCAGTTTAAGCACATAATGCCAAATCTTGATAAGATTATTGTTCTTTCCAAATACGACCAGGAAAGATTTCTGAAAGAGCTAAATATACAGACGGAAGTAATATACAACCCATTAACAATAGAACCAAAAGGAAAAGGCTCTCCCGAGCATAAAAAGTTTCTGACAATTGGACGCTTTTCCCATTTACATAAAGGTTTTGATATATTAATCAATGCCTTTGCCCTTTTTGCAAAGCAGAATCAAGACTGGACATTAGACATTGTTGGTGAAGGTTCGGAAGAAGAGATGCTTCGTTCGCTGATCAGTAAGCACCAACTGGAAAAAAGGGTTACTATATTTCCTTTTACAAAAAATGTGGAAAAGCATTATGAATCGGCCAGCGTGTATGTGCTTAGTTCACGGTGGGAAGGATTCCCTTTAGTTCTTTTTGAAGCAATGTCTTATGGGTTGCCCATTTTATCTTCAGATATTCCTATAGCCAAAGAGATATTAGAAAACAAAGGAGTTAGCACATTGTTCACAAGTGAAAACATCAATGATTTAGCAAATAAAGCAATAAACATGACCCAAAGTGAGAATTTATATAAAATGAGTGAAACTGCACTTGAATATGTTAAAGAGGCTAGTTTATCTGCCATCATCCAACAATGGAAAAGTATTTTATTTAAAATATAAAAATTATATATGGCAGGATCACGACTACATAAAAGTATTCTTAACGCAAGGGTTGGATTACTCTTTTATTTCCTTACACTAATTCTATCATTCTTCTCGAGGAAAATATTTCTAGATTGCCTTGGAGCTGATTTCATTGGACTTACAGGAACTCTACAAAGTATTTTAGGAATTTTGAATCTGGCAGAATTTGGTATTGGAGCTTGTATAAGTTTCTTTTTATTCAAACCTTTACAAGAAAACAATAAAGAAAAAATTATGGAAATTCTTTCTTTATTTGGATACTTGTATAGAAAGATTGGGATAGCAATTGGCTTAGGAGGAATCATTCTTAGTTTATTCTTTCCACTAATATTCAGGAACACTACCTTTGATTTAGGCATTATTTACTTTGCATTTGCTTCTTATTTAGGATCTTCTCTGATTGGTTACTTTATTAACTACCGTCAGATATTACTAAGCGCCGACCAGAAAAACTATGTTGTAGCTGTATATTTTCAAACGAGTAACATTATTAAAACTATTATACAGATTATTCTTGCCTATACCTATAAGAACTTATATGTATGGGTACTCATTGAATTTTTGTTTGGAATAATAAGTTGTATAATTCTAAACTGGAAAATAAACAAAGAATATCCATGGCTAAAAACAACAATAAGTAGTGGTAAGGTCTTGATAAAAAAATATCCAGAGATACTAACTAATACAAAACAAGTTTTTGTACACCAAATCAAAGATTTTATTCTTAGTAAAAGTGACGAAATTATGATCTTTGCTTTTGTGTCTCTTAAAATGGTGGCATACTATGGAAACTACACTTTAATTATTAGTAAAGTAATTCTTATGATTAATACTACTCTTGATGGTGTAAGTGCAGGTGTTGGTAATTTAGTGGCTGAAGGAAATAAAAAAAACACAGTAAAGGTATTTTGGGAACTTATGTCAATTCGTTATTTCATAGCCGGAATAATGGTTTTTAGTTTTTACCATTTACTAGAACCTTTTATCACACTTTGGCTAGGTCCGCAATATGTTTTGAGCCACACTATATTAACGTTACTGTTAGTCAATCTTTTCATAATGCAAACCAGAGGAGTTGTTGATATGTTCAATCATTCATATGGACATTACGCAGATACATGGTCAGCATGGACAGAAGGAATCATTAATCTTGCCATAACAATATCCACTGCAATTCATTGGGGGATTATAGGGATTTTACTCGGTAAAATAATTAGTACATGTGTTATTATCGTAATATGGAAACCTTATTATTTATTTTCAAAAGGATTAAAGATGCCTATTAAAATTTATTGGGAAGGTACACTTAAATACTATGTAATCTTCATTCTTACATTCACCTCAATTACTATTTTAAGCAAGCAACTACCATTTCACCCATCGGAAAGCTTGCAACAATTACTAATTTATGCTTTCTGTACAGTTGTGCCATTTATTACAGTCTACTTTCTTTTAATACTATGGAAAACTCCCGGTATGAAATACTTTGTAAATCGGTTTTCAATATTCAATCGATAAAAACTAGCATATATTATGAAAAAACTATCCATTATAACTGTGAATTACAATAATTGCAAAGGATTAAGAAAAACAATAGAAAGTGTTGTAAATCAATCATTTAATAATTATGAATATATCATTATTGATGGAGGATCAACAGATGGCAGTGTGGAAGTTATTAAAGAATTTGAAAATAGAATAGACTACTGGATTTCGGAATCTGATAAAGGTATATATAACGCCTTAAACAAAGGTATATTAAAATCGTCAGGAGAATACTGTAATTTTATGAATTCCGGCGATTGTTTTTATAACAATGATGTATTACAAGAAATACTGCCATATTGTAATGAAGATATTATTCTTGGTAAAAGAAAAGAAAAAGACTTTACACACAGTTATGGCCATTCATCTGAAACGATTACAATGCTTGATTTATTTAGACAAAGCATCAACCATCAATCAACATTTATAAAAAGAGAATTATTTAAAGATAATCTTTATGACGAATCATTAAAAATTGTCTCAGATTGGAAATTCCTGATAGAGGTCCTTATATTTAAGAATTGTTCATTCAAGAATATTGATACTGTAGTTACAATGTATGATACTACAGGCATTAGCTCTACAGCAAAAAAGCAACTTGCAACTGAACGAGATCAAGTACTAAGAAGCATGCTTCCTGAAAGGATTTATGCAGATTATGTTAGATATGCAAAATCTGATTCCCCACTTCTGGAACTCACTCCATACTTTAATAAGACAGCCGGGTTTCAAAAGTTTATTTTTGGCTTGGTAGCTTTCTTAATTAAAATCTATATATTTACACAAAAGATCTCATCAAAAAAATAAATAGACATGAAAGAATATGATTATCTGATAGTAGGTGCGGGATTATTTGGTTCAACATTTGCATACAAAGCTGCCAAAGCTGGGAAGAAAATTCTTATTATAGAGAAACGCCCACATACCGGAGGAAATATATATTGCGAAAATATTGAAGGCATTAATGTGCACAAATATGGAGCACATATATTTCATACTTCAGATAAAAAAGTCTGGGATTTTATTAATTCTATAGTAGAATGCAATAGATATACAAACTCTCCTATCGCTAATTATAAAGGGAGGCTTTACAACCTACCTTTTAACATGAATACTTTTTATGCTTTATGGGGAACTAAAACGCCGGAAGAGGCAAAAAAGAAAATTGAAGAGCAACGTAAGTCTGCCGGAATTACGACGCCACAAAATCTGGAAGAACAAGCGATTTCTTTAGTAGGAAAAGATATTTATGAGATTCTTATTAAAGGATATACAGAAAAACAATGGGGGCGTAAAGCCACTGAGCTGCCTTCATTTATTATAAAGCGATTACCTGTTCGCTTTACTTTTGACAATAATTACTTTAATGATAAATATCAGGGAATACCAATAGGAGGATATAATAAACTTACAGATGGTCTTTTAAAGAACATTGAAGTAAGATGTAATACTGACTTTTTTCTTAATCGTGAATATTTTGAGTCATTGGCTGATAAAATTGTTTTTACAGGAAAAATTGATGAATATTATAACTACAAATATGGAAACCTTGAATACAGAAGTCTATATTTTGAACATAAAATATTAGACAGTATAAACTATCAGGGAAATGCTGTGGTAAACTATACAGAAGCTGAAGTTCCATATACAAGAATCATTGAGCATAAACATTTTGAATTTGGCACTCAGCCAAAAACTGTTATTACACATGAATATTCGATAGAATGTAAAGATGGAATTGAACCTTACTATCCTGTTAATGACGATAAAAACGGAGCCATATATGATAAATATAAGAAGTTAGCCGAACTAGAACAAAATGTAATTTTTGGTGGAAGATTAGCTGAATATAAATATTATGATATGAATCAGATTATTGAGAAAGTACTTACTTCAGTAACAATATAAGGTTGTAGTCTAAAATATGATAGCTTGCACACCTATAATTTCTGTTATTGTACCCATATATAACATCGAGAGTTTTCTGCCAGAATGCATAGAAAGCATTCTAAAACAAACATTTTCAGGCATAGAACTACTATTAATAGATGATGGGAGTAACGATAGATCTGGATTAATTTGTGATGAATATGCTAAAAATGACAAAAGAATAATCGTTTTTCATCAAAAGAACAAAGGAGTAAGCGAAGCCAGAAATCTCGGAATTAAAAAATCAAGAGGCAAATATGTATGCTTTATTGATGGTGATGATTATCTGGAAAAGGATATGCTAGAATTACTACTTTCTCAATTTGATTCAGATAATGTTCAGCTTGCCATTTGCGGATTTCAATGCAAAGATGAAAATGGGAATCTGTTATATAAAACTGAGACTGGCAATAAATTTATTCTAGATCAAGATTCTGCAATATGTTCTTTATTTAATGACAAAAAATATAGGTATCAAGGTTATATATGGAACAAACTTTTTCTAAAAGAAATTATCAGTAAATACAATATTAATTTCAATCCTCAAATATATTTCAATGAAGATAGACTATTCTGTTTTGAGTACATAAAAAATTGCGAGAAAGTTAGTTATTCTACAAGCATTGAATATAACCATATTTTTTATCAAAACAGCGCCATGTCTTCTATTCAAAATAGAAATTCATTTAATAAAAAATACATCACAGACCTGGATGCTTTTGAAACAATGAGAGAAAGCATTAATGCTTACAGTAAAGATAATCAATCATTTTTCTGGCATCGTTATATAGAATCTGCTTTAAAAATCCATTCATTAATTTCAGAGTGTAAATACATTGATTCAAAATTGAGCAAACAGCTAAAGCTTATTGTTATTAAAGGCTTATCTTATAATTATATAAGACATTTTGGCATTAAATTATACATAAAGAATTTGTTGTTTGTAATTAACCCATCTATTTTTAATCAATTAATAAAGATAACTAAAAAACGCACATTCTTTAAAAGAGCACTTTAGAGCTATTAAAAAGCTCTTTTCATTAAAAAATAATAGAAGTTATTTCTAATTTTTCGTAGTGTATACCGTAAATTACTCGGATTAAACTCAGGTCTAAATTCCTCAAGTGGCATAACAACCGGATAATGCTTAATTTTCAATTTGTGATGTTCACAATACACATTAATTAATCTTTCAGACATATAACCAAACACTCTTGCCTGATTAGGGTATGAAGAAATTTTTATTCTCTTTTCTACCTCAAACAAGATTTTAAACAACCATTCAGAATATCCATCAAAATGTTTCCATGAAGTTATAAACATATTATAATTAGAAAGCGCATTATTATAATCCATTGTTTTTTGAAACGCAGGAAAATAATCCGGAGTCAAGTCTTTTATCACATCCTTAAGAATATTCCAATCGTCAACTATATGAAATACTGAATATTGAGTTGAAAGATCATATGGATAATTTCTTGTATTAGGTAAAATGATATCATATTTTTCCAGGATATCTTCTAAATTAGGAATTTCATAGGATTTATTTAGAAATTGCTCAAGACTGGTAAAGCTTCTATCGGGAGAAAAAAACGAAAAAGCTCTAAAAAAATCAAAATAACGTCTATAATGATTCAGTCCTATTATATCAACATTCTTTAAATTTTTCCATGCCCAATAATGAGCCGTAAGTTCACAAAAAGTACCATTCTTTGCAGATATATTGTCACCAGTATTATCATTTGTATATGGCAAAGACTCAGCAGAAGTTTCTTTTCCAGCATGAATCGGTATAAAATATTCGTGTTTTGGTAGTTCTGCCAACTTGTGGGCACAAACCAACATCTTTATATTATCTCTCATATTTATTCATTTACAAATTATCTAATAATATGTAATTGCTGATTTTATTTCTTAACTTAATACTCTTTATAAGAAAAAACAACTCTAATTATAATATTTAATTCTTTGTAAAGATAGAGATATTTTTAGAATATATATCAAGAAAATATTAACAGTCGTAAATCAGAGTTTAAAATAGCAATAAAAGCCAATACAGTCATCTCGTTAACACAGACAATAAAAAAACAGACTTGTATATGTAAAAAATAACAGCTATATTTGTTGTAGTCTATAAACAATCCCTTTTTAACCAATAAACTTTATTTTAAGAAACTACAATATTAAAAATATATTATTACAAAAAAATCAATCTTATATCTTCAAATTACTAATTATAAATAAAATTACAATAATATATTTACTAATATTTATGTAAAGACAAATAAAACATGAATAACTTATTAATTGTTATACCTTGTTTCAATGAGGAAGAGGTTATAAACGAAACGACTCACAAGATATTAAATTTTCTTGATTTTTTAGTAGATTCAAATAAAATTACTAATGGTAATATATTATATGTAGATGATGGCAGTAAAGATTCAACATGGACAAAAATTGAATATTTACATAACAAATACAGCAACGTCTCTGGCATCAAATTATCTCACAACGTTGGACATCAAAAAGCTTTATGGGTTGGGTTATCATACGCTGCCGAAAAATGTGATGCAGTTATTACAATTGATGCAGATCTTCAGGATGATATTGGAACAATAGAACAAATGGTTGACTTACATAATAAAAACATTGATGTTGTTTATGGAGCGCGAAACAATAGAGACACTGATTCGATATTTAAGAGGATTACTGCACAATTATTTTATAAATTTATGATTAAGATGGGGGTTGAGCTAGAATATAACCATGCTGATTTTCGTTTATTAAGTCAACGTGCGTTAAAGGCCTTACTTTCTTACCCTGAAAAAAATTTATTCCTTAGAGGCTTAGTTAAAACAATAGGCTTCCCCTCTGCAACCGTTTACTATGAACGACATGAAAGATATGCCGGTGAAAGCAAATATCCATTTTTTAAAATGGTAAACTTTGCAATTGACGGCATTACATCTTTTTCAGTAAAGCCATTACGTATTGTATTTTTTATTGGTTTTCTTTTGATAACTATATCATTAATTGGTATTATTTGGGGGTTAATCTCTTTCTTTACACATAATGCAATCCCAGGTTGGACTTCATTAATGGTTTCAATCTGGTTTATCGGTGGATGCATTTTATCCGGGCTAGGCATTATCGGGGAATATATTGGAAAAATATATATAGAAACAAAAAGAAGACCTCTTTACTTTATAGAAAAAGAAATAATATGAATATAAATAACAAATTATACAAAACATCATCAGTATTAACAGTTGTATTGTTATTTTTTTGGATTGCAATAACATCTTTGCTATTTTATTTATATATATCATCGAGATATTTAAATGAATATAGGGAATATTCTAATGCCGACTGTGCTTTACAATTTTTCCATGGTAACAATCCATTTTCAGCTGAAGGCCAACCACAATCAATATATTTATATGGCCCATTATTTCCATGGATATCATCTATTCTTTACAGCATACTTCCAATCTCAGATATCCTGATATTGATGAGAATACTATCTGTTCTATTTACTATCGGATCATGCTTAATTGTTTGGAAAGAATTAAAAGAAGAAACATTTATAACTAGAACTATAGCTGTATGCATAACTTCAGTGAGTGGATGGAGTGTTGTTAGTTTAAGTGCTTTTCCAAATTCAATGGGAACATTTTTCTTTGTACTTTCTATGTATATAATAAAACGAACCAGCAACAGCAAAGGTTTGATATGGACAAGCTTATTGACAGCAACAACATTTTTCATTAAGCAATATTACATTGCAATCCTTGCGCCTGTTATTATTTTTCTTTTTATCAAATCACGTAATTTATTATTTCGGTTTATAGTGATATTCACAATAGTTTTTATAATCGAGACACTGGTTTGCTATTTCACATTCCCATTATACTTTGAATACACTTTTACTCACCATATTCACATGCGTTTTGGAAAATCATTTGCTCATCTATACAAACAACTGGAAGTTATATCAACTATTTATTTCCCTCTTTTTGCTATTCTAATATATAAAATATACAAACAAATAAAGAAGAGTGACTTTAAGTTTGATACTGTACAATACACTAATATTTCAATTTATTTCCTAGCGCTTTTTATTATGTCCGTTGTTTTTATCAGACTTGGAGAGCATCATGGTGCATATTTAACTTATTTCTATCAATTAGCTATAATACCATTAGTTATATGTACTTTTAATAACTTTAACAGGTGTACGATACCTGTTAAAAGATACATTCAACTCGCTGTTGTAATAATTACATTAATTATACCCCTGGGGAATAGTATCGCCTCCATCAATAATATCAAAGTTAACCTTGAAAACTGGAATAGAACATATAAAGAACTCGATAGTTATCCCCCAAAAAAGGTTTTAATTCTAACACCTGTTTTAAATCACTATGCATATAAACACAATCTGTTCATAGCTAATACTGGTCAAACTGAATATTTACCAACTTTAGTATCTTCAAAATTCAAAGGTGCAAATAAGAAATGTATTCAAGGTTCTTTGTATTATGATTCAATTCAAACCTGTATATCAAAAAGGCAATTTGATGTAATATACAATGATATAAATAGTTTTATCAAAAACGAGGAAATTAAGAAAAACTATACGCTCATTGATTCTATTGAATTAGATTTTGACATATTTAATAACTCCAACTCTATTTTTAAAAGTTTTACTATATTTAAATGGATAAAAAAAAATGATAAAATACTCATTTAGCTATGATTTAGATAATAATAAAAAGAACACTATACATATTAAGCAAATAAACTAAAGATCTATGTTTTATTATAAAAATGAACATTATAATGAATGCAAAGAAGTTGGATATTAAAAGGGAAAAAGCTATTTTTGAAGAAATAAAATCTAAAATAAGAAGAACAAATTAATAATGAAGATAGTCTACTTATATCCAGCACTAACAACCGTAGGAGGTGCTGATCGTATTATAACCGAAAAAGCAAACTACCTAGCTGAAAAGTGCGGTTATGAAGTGTATATCATAACTGCACATCAAAATGGCAAGCCCTTATTTTTCCCTCTTTTCCAAAAAGTAAAACACATCGATTTAGGAGTAGACTTTAACAAACAATACAATCACTCTTTTATTATTAGAGGGTGGATTTATTTTAAGTTATTACGAATTTACAAGAGAAAACTAACAAAAACTTTACATTCTATACATCCAGATTTTACAATTACAACAATCAGTAGGGATATTGATTTTCTTACTTCAATAAAAGATGGAAGCAAAAAAATTGCAGAAGCTCACACTACAAAAAAAAATCTGAGAAATTTGCAAGCTATGATAGATAAGGGGGGAGGCTATAAAATCATAGGGGAAGCATGGACTCGAAAAATGGAAAAAGCAATCAGAAGGTTTGATGCACTTGTTGTACTAACAGAACATGACGCAAAAGAGTGGAAAGGCGTTAAAAATGCTGTTATCATACCAAACTCTCTTCCTTTTTATCCAGAAAAGATTAACTACAAGAATAATAGAAAAGCTATTAGCATTGGAAGGTTAGAAATAGAGAAAGGACATGACAGACTTATAGAAGTCTGGGAATTAGTTGTAAAAAAGCATCCTGATTGGTCTCTTGACATATATGGTGAAGGAACATTAAAAGAGTTTTTACTAAATCAAATCAAAAACAAAAAAATCGAGAACAATATAAATATAATAGCGCCAGTTTCAAATATTTCAGAAAAATACAATGAAAGTTCATTTTACATTATGACTTCTCGTTATGAAGGATTTGGAATGGTACTGGTAGAAGCCATGGCACATGGCCTTCCTTGTGTATCATACGATTGTCCGGATGGCCCAAGATGTATTATCAATGATGGCGAGGATGGTTATTTAATTAAAGATGGTGATGTTCAGCAGATGGTTGAAAAAATATGTTATCTGATAGAACATGAAAATGAGATAAAAGAAATGGGCAAAAAAGCCAGAATAAATGTTCTAAGATATAAAAATAATGTTATTATGCCACAATGGGTAAGCTTATTTAATCAATTAAAATAAATGGATATTATTAAGTATATTTATCGCTATATACGAAATACAGTTCTTCGTATACTCGCTTTGTTATGGGGAGAAAAAATAAAAATTCCTCAAAATGCAATTATTATTTCGCCTCATCCAGATGATGAAGCATTGGGTTGCGGTGGTTTAATCTCACATTTAACAAGCAAAGGATGTAACGTTTCCATAATAATGTTAACCGGGGGAGAAAACTGTGGCAGTGCTAAAAGCATTGATAGTAATCTTTTAAAAGAAACACGCCGTAATTTAACCAAAAAAGCATGTTCCATTCTAGGAATTACAGAAGACAATATTCATTTTCTTGATTTTATTGATGGTTCTATAAGTATAAAAGATCTCGAAATAAACAAACTCCGGGAAATACTCTATAAAACAAATTCCGAAGCCATATTTATTCCTCACTTAGAAGATGGCTGGAATGATCATGTACAGGCTCACTTAATAGTGAAGGATTTGCTAAAAGGTTATTCAACTAAGCTTTATGCATACTGTGTTTGGTTCTGGTATACAATGCCATTCAAAAAGGCAATAAGTCTAAAATGGAACTCTGTACGATATTTTGTTATGGAGAAACATGAACGTAAACGAAAATCTGAGGCAATTGATACTTACATGAATGCAAAATCGCCAGAAGGAGTTTATTATTCAGGGAAACTACCTAAAATACTAATAAAAAGTTGTTTATGGAAACAGGAAGTGTACTTCTGCTTAAATTAATAAAGAAATCATGAAAATACTTTTTTTAATATTTCACGGTTTTTCTGAATTCAGTGGCATCAGCAAAAAAATACATTATCAGGTTAATGGACTAAGAGAAGCTGGTCACGAGGTGGATTTATGTTATTACACTGTTGATTCTGATGAACATCGAAGACGCATGATTAATGTGGAGGTACTGGAAGACTATGGATACGGAAAACTTGCGTCTATTAAAAAACGAATTTTATATAGTTCAATTATGCACTATGCTATTATAAATAAAATAGAGTTAATATATATGCGTTCTGATCATAACGCAAATCCTTTCACAATCAATTTCATTCATAAACTAAAAAAGCATAACATCAAAACTGTAATGGAAATCCCTACCTATCCTTATGATCTTGAATATAATGGATTTCCATTACAATCAAAAATTGAATTATTCACAGATAAATGCTTTCGAAAATATCTTGCAAAGCAACTATTTCGGATTAGCACTTTTTCGGACAATAATACTATATTTGGAACTAAGACAATAAAAATATCAAATGGGATTGACTTTTCTCAGATAAAGCTAAAAAGTGATCCTCAAAAAAATTACATTTCTTTTCATCTAATCGGAGTAGCAGAAATACATTACTGGCATGGATTTGATCGGGTAATAAAAGGAATTGGTGAATATTATCAACAATCTTATGAAAAAGAAGTTTATTTCCATATCGTCGGCGGAGTTGGCCCTTCAGAAATATCAGTTTTTAAACCTATTATTCAGAAATACAATATAGAAAAATATATCATATTTCATGGAACAAAGTTTGGTAATGATTTAGATATCCTTTTTGAGGAAGCAAACTTTGGGATAGCAAGTTTGGCACGTCATAGAAGTAATATAACTGATATTAAAACGCTTAAAAATAGGGAATATGCCGCCCGTGGAATTCCATTTATGTACTCTGAAATTGATTCTGATTTTGAAAATAAACCATATATCCTAAAAGCTACGGCAGATGAATCATCAATTGATATTCAAAAAATAATTTCTTTCTATGACCAATGCACTTGTACTCCTCTGGAAATAAGAAATTCAATAAAGAATCTATCCTGGAAAATACAAATGCAAAAGGTTGTGGATGAAGTTTTAAATAATAGATAAAATGAAAAATATAAAAATCGCTTATTGTCTGCCTTCTTTATATATTTCAGGCGGAATGGAACGAGTTTTAACTATAAAAGCAAATTATTTTGTCGATATTTTGGGATATGAAATTTATTTAATTCTGACTGATGGTAAGGATAAACAGCCATATTACCCACTGTCTCCAAAGATTCATGTAATAAACTTAAATATAAATTTTGATGAATTATGGAATAAGCCATTCCTGCAAAAGACACAATTATACTTGAATAAGCAACGGGTATATAGAAAAAAATTAAAAAAATGCTTATTTGAAATAAAACCTGACATTACCGTTTCAATGTTGCGCAGAGAAATTAACTTCATAAATTCTATACAAGATGGAAGTGCAAAAATTGGAGAGATACATATTAATAAAGATAATTTTCGGGATTTTAAAAATGAAAGCAACGTAAATTTTACAAAAAAGGTCATATCTAGGTTTTGGATGAAACAACTTATAAAGGAGCTAAAAAAATTAGATCGATTTGTAGTTTTAACTAATAAAGATAAAGAAAAATGGATGGAATTAAAAAATACTTTAGTAATACCTAATCCATTGCCATTTTATCCTGAATTAATCTCTGATAATTCAAATAAGGTAGTCATAGCAGTTGGAAGATATGTTCATGAAAAAGGTTTTGATCGTCTAATATTAGCATGGAGTTATATTCATAAAAGACATCCGGATTGGCGTCTTCATATTTATGGTGATGGTCCCAAAGAACAATTTTTAGAACAAATTTATTCCTTAAAATTAGAAAATTCCTGTATATTAAAAGGTTCAGTTAGTAGTATTGTAGAAAAATATTGCGAAAGTTCAATTTTTGCTTTAAGTTCAAGATTCGAAGGATTTGGCTTGGTTATTTGTGAGGCTATGGCATGCGGTTTACCAGCTGTTGCTTTTGATTGTCCATGGGGACCAAAGGAAATTATCAAAGATGGCATCGATGGTTTATTGGTAGAAAACGGTAATATTTCTGAATTAGCAGATAAAATCTGTTATCTTATAGAACACGAGGATATTAGAAAGGAAATGGGAAAACAAGCACGAAGAAATGTCGAACGTTTCAAAATAGAAAATATAGCTCTACAATGGGAAAAGTTATTTAATGAAATAAGCAGTAATAAATAATAGAGACACATACATTTATGTACAAAGTTACTATAGCTATTCCTGTATACAACGCACAGGATTATATCAGTGAATCTCTTTTAAGCGCAATCAATCAAACGTTTAAAGATATTGAAGTTCTTGTAATAGATGACAAAGGTTGTGATAAAAGCATGGATATTATACGCGATATTGTGAATACTCATAATAGAGGGAAAGATATTCGAGTAATAACTCATGAAAGAAATCTAGGACCAGCAAATGCTAGAAATACCGCTTTAAAAAAAGCAACGGGAGAATATATATTTTTTTTAGATAGCGATGACACCATTACTGAAAATTGTATCGAAATTCTTTATGATAAAATAACCGAATTCGATGTTGATTTTGTCTCTGCAACTTATCAAAAAATTTACAAAGATGGACAAGTTGAACTTGTAAATAATCAAAAAAAAGCTATTAAGGGTAATCAAAATATTGCTAATTTTTTCTTTAAAGAACCAAGAAACACAACAATAGAGAGTACAGTTTGGAATAAATTATATCGATTATCATTTCTAAGAGATAATAATATAACCTTTATACCAGACAAGCTATACGAAGATATGATTTTTACATTTTGTATGATTTTAAAAGCGAAGTCCTGCATATTATTATCAGATATACTATATAATTATAGAATAAGACAAAATTCAATAATGCAATATAATCCAAGGAATATCATACCAATTAAAGAGATTGAAGACTGCCTTTTTTTTAATACTTTTAAAAAAAGCGAATCTATAAGACATAAAGATTCTTCATTTTTTGAATCAATGATAACTCAAATAATGATGAATTGTTTTAATGATATATCTGTAATTATTGATAAAAGGAAAATAATTTCAGAAAAAATTTCTCCTAATGAAATTAAAGAAGCATTATCTTATCCTATTTCATTTAGTGAAGTCTGTAAATTTAAGCACCATAAAGTATTAAATTTCTCATTGTTTATTTTTAGCAAATTACCATACTGGATAGAGATATTATTACTAAAAATATATTTGAAGCTACAACGTTTTTATAGAAAAATCAGATAATTATGACCTGGTATAAAAAATATTTATCCATCTTTGAAAAATCACTGGAAGAAATTCCGGAGAATACAATCAAAGAGATTCAACATAAATTAGTGCTTCAAAAGCAAGACAACCCACTTGTTTCTGTTGTTGCAATTGCTCATAACGAAGAAAAAAGGATTCTAAGTTGCTTATGGTCTTTGAGTGAAAATGTTTGTGATTTTCCAATAGAAATTATTGTGATAAATAATAATTCGACAGATAGAACAACTGAAGTGTTAAATCTATCTGGAGTGAAATGGTTTGATGAGCCAAAGAAAGGACCAGGGCACGCCCGACAATGTGGATTAAACAATGCAAAAGGGAAATATTATATTTGCACAGATGCTGATACTCTTTATCCTCCTCATTATATTCAAACGATGGTAGACAAACTAAGAAAACCAGAGGTAGCTTGTGTATTCTCTCTTTGGAGCTTTATGTCTGACAAAAATCATTCAAAATTCGGTCTGTTTTTCTACGAACTACTTCGAGATATATACTTACTATTACAATCAATTAAACGGCCGGAATTATGTGTTCGCGGTATGGTTTTTGGATTTAATACTGAAATGGGACGCAAGATTGGATTCAGAAAGGATATTATCCGGGGGGAAGATGGATCTTTAGCATTAGCACTAAAGCAATATGGCAAATTACTTTTTATTACTAATAGAAAAGCTAGAGCTTTAACTAGCAATGGGACTCTTAATGCTGATGGCTCTTTTTTTAAAAGTTTCTTTAACAGATTGATTAAAGCAATAAAGAGCTTAAAGGCCATCTTTAAAAAAGCATCAACATCTGACTACAAAGACGAAGATTCTAACTTAATTAAATAGATCTTAATGAAATTTCTTGAAATAACATTCTGGTTAAGCTTGATAATCGTATTTTATACCTATCTGGGATATGGCATCGTTCTTTACTTACTGGTAAAAACAAAAGAACTATTCTCAAAACAAAAAACAAAGGCTTTACCAACAAAAGAAAACTTACCGGAGGTAACTCTATTTATAACGGCTTTCAATGAGGAAGCTGTGGTGAAGGATAAAATGGATAATTGCCGAGCTCTGGATTATCCCTACGATAAGCTAAAGATTGTATGGGTAACGGATGGCAGCAATGACAACACGAATGATTTACTGAAAGCTTATACGGAGGTTACTGTTTTATTTCAACCGGAACGTCAGGGAAAGACTGCTGCCTTAAACCGGGGAATGAGGTTTATATCCTCTCCTATTGTTGTATTTACGGATGCAAATACGATGATTAACCGGGAGGCTATAATAGAAATAGCCAATGAATTTTCTGATTCAAAAGTGGGATGCGTTGCCGGTGAGAAACGGATTGCAGCAAAAGAAAAAGATAGTGCTGCCGGTGGTGGTGAAGGTATCTATTGGAAATATGAATCAGCACTTAAAGCATTGGATTCCAGATTGTATTCGGCAGTTGGTGCAGCCGGTGAGTTATTTGCTATTCGCAAGGAACTTTTCGAAGAGATGGAAAGAGACACTTTACTAGATGATTTTATTCTTTCTCTCCGGATTGCTCAAAAGGGTTATAAGATTACTTATTGCGACAAGGCTTATGCTATTGAATCGGCTTCTGCCAGTATGAATGAGGAGGAGAAAAGAAAAATACGAATAGCTGCAGGAGGTTTACAATCAATATGGAGATTACGTTCTCTGCTTAATGTTTTTCGTTATGGCATATTAAGTTTTCAGTATATATCTCACCGCGTATTGAGATGGTCGTTAACTCCTATATTACTTTTTTTGATGCTACCGCTTAATATAATTCTGGTTTCAGAGATTAGTACTGATATCTATGTTATACTATTATTCTTACAAGTGCTGTTCTATGTATTAGGATTATGGGGATATTACCTTTCTACCAAGCAAATAAAAAACAAAATCTTATTTATTCCTTACTACTTTTTCTTTATGAATATCAATGTTTTTAAAGGATTCATCTATCTGAAAAACAATAATATAAATGGTATTTGGGAAAAGGCTAAGAGATCTGTTTAAATTTCGCATAAAAAACGGGTACTCTGAATTATTTTTTATATATTTGTTGAATATTTCTTACTTATTAACGTCTAAAATCTAAGAAAAAGAATAATGACAAGAATATTGCACGATTCACAAAACTCAGATAAGATTCTACAGATGACTGCAGATACAATGTTTTTAGTTGATTACGAAGGCATCTGCGTTGATTTGGTGGTACATGCAAACCGGGGGTTCTTTAGGAGAAGGAAGAATTTAATCGGTGAAAATTTCTTTAATTTATTACCGAAAAAGACATATTCTGCTATTAAGAAGGAATTTGAGAAAGTTAAAGAGAGTAAGGTTATATCTACAAAAAATTACGAGCTTCCTCTTAACGAAGGCACTTTTTATTTTAAGTGCATAATGCAGCCTTTCGACGAAAATCTGATTTTGTGTCAATACAGAGACATTACTAACAGGGCTCGTACTAAATTGCAACTGGAAAAAACGAATAACGAACTGCGGGAGATTGAAAAAGCTGCTAAAATTAGTCAATGGACTTACAATTATAAAAGTCAGACATTTAGTTATAAAGGATATTCCGGGGGATTGGCTAACAGCGATCATTTTAAAGATATTTCTCTGGAGGCTTATCTGGAAATGATACACCGTGATGATCGTGCCGGATTTCTTATATGGATAAACAATATTCTTCATCATACGAGTACAGATACTCATGAATATCGGATTTTAGTAAAAAAGGAGTTTCTATTTCTCAGACTTAAGGTTTTAAACATAAGTGGTTCTGAGGAGAATAAAGTGATTGAAGGTTTTTGCCAGAATATCACAGATATTATTAAGCTGGACGAAAATCTGGGAAGTATTACCAAAGCTGTAAACTATGCTTCGGAAGATATTTTTGCTTTTAAACCGGATGGTACACTGGTTTTTGCCAATGAACAGTTTCGCAAGCATTATCTTTTGACTGATGATAATGAGCTATCTACGATCAAAGTAAATAAGTTGCCGATAAAAAAAGAGCTGAAGGAAAGATGGATGAATATCCGTAGTGAATTTTCACAGCTAACTGACATTGTGCGGTTTGTTGAAGAAAAACCTTTTCCACGCCTGAAAGAGATTCTGGCTTTTGATTTTTTTTCTTATATCATTAAGGACTCTGAAGATGAAGAGATTATCTGGACGTTTGGACGTGATATTTCTGAACAAATAAGATACGACGAACAAACAAAAGAGGTAAATCAGATTATGAATACTGTTCTGGAGAATATACCTCTTGCTATTTCTGTAAAAGACACAGGAAACGACTTACGATATATCTATAGGAATAAAGTTACCTATGTGAGTATGAAAGATACCAATGTTATTGGTAAAACCGATTTTGATATTTACCCTGACGAAATAGCCATAACATACAGAAACGAAGATTTATCTGTTATTAAAAACAGAGAGCCTATTATATATAGCAAAGAAGTTGTCAATAATGAGAAAGGTAAATTCATTATTCACAAACAGAAGTTGCTTGTAGAGAATGGAAACAGACCTCCACTTATTATTGTTTTAGAATCTGATATTACAAACCTGAAGAAGATGGAGAGTGAACTTATTAGTGCTAAAGAGAAAGCTGAAAAATCTGATATGCTAAAATCGGCCTTTCTTGCTAATATGAGTCACGAAATACGTACTCCATTGAACGCTATTGTTGGATTCTCGAGAGTTATTGCTGATACGCAGAATGCGCAAGAGAGAATGGACTATTACAAAATAGTTGAATCAAACAACAGCAGGTTATTGCAGCTGATCAATGAGATTCTTGATCTTTCGAGAATTGAATCGGGTATAATGGAGTTTGCTGAAGAACCTATAAACCTAGGTGTGATGTGCCAGGAGGTTTTTGATGCACACCGATTCCGTACTCCGGAAAATGTTCAGCTTCTTTTTGAAGAATCAGACGCTGATTTATGGATATACAGTGACAAGAACAGATTGATTCAGGTTTTCTCTAACCTGATAGGCAATGCTTTTAAATTCACTAATGAAGGTAGTATCCGGTTTGGGTATAAGATTAATAATGAGGAAATAGAGTGTTATGTAAAAGATACAGGCATAGGATTTCCTAAAGAGAAAGCAAAGAATGTTTTTGAACGTTTTGCAAAGCTAAATACTACTGTACAAGGAACCGGACTGGGTCTTTCTATCTGTAAATCGATAGTGGAAAAGCTGGGAGGAACAATCTGGGCAAAATCTGATGTGGGACAAGGGGCTGAGTTTTTCTTTACTCTTCCTTATGTAGCGCCTCAAAAAGAGTCTGTTAATGAAATAACAGCTGAAGAAGATGATGACTCAAAGGATATTGAGCTATCTGAAAAGAAGGATACGCTGATATTGGTTGCAGAAGATAACGATAGCAATTTTAAATTGCTAAATGTAATGATAGGTAAAAAGGTTACTTTGGTGCATGCACATGATGGAATAGAAGCTATAACTATGTTTGAAGAGTACAAACCCGATTTAATTCTTATGGATATAAAGATGCCAAATATGGATGGACTGGATGCTACTCGCGTTATCAGACAGGTCTCTCCTGAGATTCCGATCATTGCTTTAAGTGCTTTTGTATACGATGATGATGTAAAAGCGGCTCTTTTATGTGGATGCAACGAATTTATTCCAAAACCTGTTTCTCAAGACAAACTAACTGACATTCTGAGAAAATATTTATAACGAATGGGGAAAAAAGCCACTCTTATATACTTCCGTTTTTTAGGGGTTCTTATAACTACTGCACTAGCAGTATTTACTATTGTTCTGGGGAGATATTCATACCAGAATCCAAGCAACGGGTTTCTGTTTCCTATAATTGGATTGGGAATGATTCCAGTTTTACTGGCCAATCTTGTTTTTGCCATTTATTGGGGAATTCGCTGGAAAAAATGGATATGGATACCGGTGATTGCTATTGCAGCAAACTATGAATATATTTCTGCAACGTATCAAATTCCGCACAAGCAGCTAAGCTATGCAGATAAAGGGAACTCGATAAGGATTGCAAGCCTTAATGTACAAAGCTTCCACGGAGATCCATCAGTTTACTCTGTTGGGGAGATTACCGGACTGATGAAAGAACAACGAATTGATGTAGTGTGCCTGCAGGAATTTGCAGAAAGTTCTTATTATAGCTTTGATAGTATAAATGCTCAATTTAAGGAATATCCATATGTTGCTATGCACAAAAACAACACTCCGGGATTTGGATTGGTGATATACAGTAAGTATCCAATAACAAACAGAGATGATCTATTTTTTGGCAACTCCAACAACAGTGCTATGTGGGTTGATGTAAAAGTTGGGCAAACACCTCTGCGGGTTTTTAATTGCCATTTGCAAACGACTAATTTTAATCAGACTAAAGGCTTATTGAAGAATATAACACTTGGAGGGTTTTATGACACAGAGAAAGAGGCTGCTAGAAAAATAACAGATAAACTATTTGAAAATGCTCTTAAAAGGTCTAATCAGGTTGATTTGCTCTGCCACATAATTGACACAACAAAACATTCGATTATAGCATGTGGTGACTTTAATGCTCCTCCCTCATCTTATTCATTCCATCGGATGAAGGAGAAGTTGCAGGATGGTTTTCAAAGCGCAGGATCCGGACTTGGATATACTTATCGTTATCTTCATAAAACCCTGCGCATTGACTATATATTTCACTCAAAGGAACTAACAGGAAGAGAATACAAATCTCCTTCTTTTGAATTCAGTGACCATAATCCTGTAATTATGGAATTAGCTATAAAGAAGGAGAAATAATATTTCAGGATAGCTTTGGCAAGTAGAAACTAAAGACAGAGCCTTCTCCTTCTTCTGAGTTGAACCAGAGTTCTCCACCATTCTTCCTTACGAAATCCTGGCATAACAAAAGCCCCAGACCGGAACCTTCTTCATTCTTTGTTCCAAAAGTAGAATAATGTGTATCTACATTAAGCAGCTTACTTTGATCTTCTTTCTTAATACCACGGCCATGATCGGCCACGCTAACAATAACCTGCTCTTCTTTTTCTTCTACAACAACATGCACTTCACTACCCGGGTTACTAAATTTCAATGCATTGCTGATAAGGTTACGGATAACAGTTTTTATCATGTCAATATCTGCACGAACTTCGAGCTGATCAGGCGCCTGCAAATTAATTTTTATTTGCTTGAGCTCTGCTACCATAGAGAAAATCTCAATAATTCCGGCCGAAACTCCAACAATATCAATATCTTGAGGAACCACATTTAACCGGCCAATCTGACTTTTGGTCCACTTTAGCAAATTATCTAATAATGAAAACAGTTCCTCTGTTGTTTGATTTGCCATATTCAGCAACTCATGCATCTCCTCTCCTATTTTCTCGCTCGGTAAGTTAATCATCAACATATTAAGTACCATTTTGATAGATGCCATAGGCGAACGAAGATCGTGGGCAATAACAGAATAAAGTTTGTCACGACCTTTGATAGTGCGCTTCAACTCTTCATTCTGGTTAAATATTATTCGTTTTGCCGCTATTAAAGATATCTGATGCTTTACACGAATGATCAGCTCCTCTTTATTAAATGGCTTGGAAATAAAATCATTAGCTCCCATCTGGAATCCTTTTACGATGTCGGCAGTAGAATTCAGAGCTGTAAGGAATATAATTGGAATCTGAGCAAATGCTGGTTTTTCCTTAAGTTGTCTGGCAACTTCAAAACCGCTAATATCAGGCATCATTACATCCAGCAAAACCAAATCGGGCAATTCCGATTCGACCATCTTTAACGCCTGAGTACCATTCATGGCAGTTACAACATTATATTTTTCATTTGTCAACAAGACTTTGAGCAATAGCACATTGGACAATACATCGTCGACAATAAGGATTTTATATTCAGAGTAGTTTATCTCCATTATCATTCTTTTTATAGGCATTATTAAATTTTTTGGAGGGAATTTTTATAGTACTGATTTAAAATAATCGATTGTTTTTATCAATCCTTCTTCCAGGTGAACAGAGGGTTGCCAGTTTAATTTTTCTTTTGCCAAGGCAATATTCGGCTGGCGTTGTTTGGGATCATCTCCAGGTAAAGGTTTATAAATGAATTTGGATTTAGACCCTGTTAACTCAATTACCTTTTCCGCAAGTTCTCTAATTGTAAATTCATTGGGATTGCCGATATTAATTGGACCAACAAACTTATCATCGGTATCCATCATACGAACCATCCCCTCTATCAGGTCATCCACATACTGAAAGCTACGTGTCTGACTACCATCTCCATAAAGAGTAATATCTTCGTCCTTTAATGCCTGAATGATAAAATTGGATATAACACGACCATCATTTTTACTCATTAAAGGACCATAGGTATTAAATATGCGAATAATCTTTATACGAAGTTTTTTTTGTCTGTGATAATCCATAAAAAGCGTTTCGGCACAGCGCTTACCTTCATCGTAACAAGAACGAATACCAACTGTATTTACATTACCCCAATATTCTTCCGGTTGAGGATGAACTATAGGGTCTCCATACACTTCACTGGTAGAAGCCTGTAACACTTTTGCTCCTACTTGTCTACCAAGAGCCAACATATTAATAGCACCCATTACAGAGGTTTTTACTGTTTTAACAGGATCATGCTGATAATGAACAGGGGAAGCAGGGCAAGCAAGGTTATAGATTTCGTCAACCTCTGCATTATAAGGAACAGTTACATCATGGCGAACCAATTCAAATCGAGGATTATTCATAAGGTGCCATACATTACTTCTGGAACCTGTAAAAAAGTTATCTAAACAAATAACACTATGTCCATCCTTTATCAATCTAGTACATAAGTGTGAACCTATAAAGCCGGATCCTCCTGTAACCAATATTCTTTTCATTATAATGTAATTCTTAGCAGATTTATCGTATTTTATGTGTTGTATATGCGAAAAGCTATTATTCATTTAGCAATGCGTAACAAATATATTACTTTTTTTAATACCAGAGCTATGTTTGCATTACTATTTTAACAATCTAAAAACTGAAAAAAGATTAAAGAAACAAAATCAGTATATTAAACTATTGATTTTTGTTAAACAAAAGACAGCTATTAGATATCTATTAATGAAGAATAAATAACGTCTGTAACAATTATAGAATTATGCAATGGTTAGTTCTAAAATCGCAGGAATTATAAAACAGTTCGGCCAGCATAAATCAATTTTATAAAACAATATTCAGTTATTCATTGTTTTTTATAATATTTTATTTGCTATATTAATGCCTGAAATATAAAATCGTTGTCAATGAACTCAAAAAAACAATATTGCAAATATTCACTAATAGCCATTATTCTGGTTCTTGGAACAATTTTGCTTATTAAATTAAGCCCTTTTCTGAGTGGAATCCTTGGTGCATCTACTATTTATATTTTGGTAAGAAAGCAAATGTTCTATCTCACAGAGAAGAAACATATAAAACGTTGTATTGCTGCATCGTTGATGCTTTGCGAAGCTGCATTGTGCTTTCTTATTCCTATTTCTCTTATTGTATGGCTACTGGTTGGAAAACTTCAGCATTTAAATATTGATCCTCAGTCGTACATTTCAGCCATTAAAAATATTGCCAGTCTTATTTATGAAAAGACTGGCTATAATGTGCTCAATGAAGATAACTTATCAGCTATAACAGCATTTATACCCAAAGCTGGTCAATATATAGTAGGCAATATAAGTAATTTTACCATAAACATTTTTGTAATGCTTCTAATTCTCTTTTTCATGTTATTAGAAGGAAGAAGGATGGAACTGTATTTATATGATTTATTACCTTTTACCAGTTCTGACAAAACCAATGTTCTTAATAGGATAAAAATAATAATAAGATCTAATGCAATCGGTATTCCTTTAGTTGCCATCTCACAGGGAGGAGTAGCATTTATTGGATATCTGATATTCGGAGTTCCCAACCCAATTCTCTTTGGCTTTTTAAGTTGTTTCGCATCTATTATTCCTATAGTAGGAATCGGATTAATCTGGGCACCATTGGTTGCATATATGTTTCTGACAGGCGACTGGCAAAATGGTATTGGTCTTGCTGCCTACTCATTCATTGTAACTACTAATATAGATAATTTATTGCGCTTCATGTTGCAAAAGAGACTAGCTAACACGCATCCGCTGATTACAATTTTTGGAGTTATCCTGGGGCTGAAATTATTTGGTTTTCTAGGAATCATATTCGGCCCTCTTTTATTATCTATATTTATTCTTTGCATTAATATTTTCAAGAAAGAATACCTGGAAGGAAATTGTAAAGAATAGATTATCATAGCTTTTATAAAGCTTCCAAAATCGCTAGTTTGCCTATATATAAATTTAAAAGAGATTGCTCAAATTGAACAATCTCTTTTAAAATATTTTTTCTTAGAATCTCTTTCAGAGACTATTTCTAAATATCAATTCTCAGAGACCTAATTTTATATTTCAGATAACCTCTTTTGAGTTAAAGCTCTGTTGATGTTAAAATCATTTTTCTAATGTCATTTGGAATGGAGAAGCCGGAAGCCCTGCGTTATTCTTGAGATTTACTCCCTGAGGATTATCATCCCATGCATAGCGTACTTTAACAGGTCGTAAAATCTCATTATTCCAAACTATAACTTTATTTTTTTCGATAACTGCTTCAGCCCATTTAAAACGTCCATCTTCACCCGCCACTGCAAAACCTTTTAAATGATCAACCGGCATCAGGTTATTTGTACCTTCTTCGAAAGAAAGGATTATTTTTCCATTTTCTACTGTCATTGATTTACAGATAGGTCCGTTACAAACTACATCTTTATGGTCGTAAACCACTTTTTTCGTCAATAAAGATATGCGCCTTGCCAGTTCCTTCTTATTCAATGGATGAATATCGTTCCACTCACCCAAGTCAATAGCTACAGCCAAGGAAGTATTGGGAACTTTTAAAGAAACTTGTCGCTGAGCTTCACGCAGGCCAGCCCAACCACTTTCTACAGGTTGAGGATGTGTTTGCATAAAATTAGCTAGCTGTACGATAAAAAATGGTAAATCCTTATTGCCTAATTTGGTTCGCCAATCATTTATCATAGCAGTCAATAAAGCTTCATATTCGTCCGGCTTGCCTGTATTCGTTTCACCCTGATACCACAGAATCCCTTTAAAAATAAGGTTTCTCAAAGGAGATATCATTGAATTGTACATTCCGGTTGGAATATTCTGAAAAGAGACATCTCCATTTTTAGAAGGTAATTCACAACCTAACTTATATTTCCATTGATTGGAAAGATTTATTGTATCTCCATCAATAGCCATACAATAAAGTTTGTCTTTAACGAATCCCGGGAATCCGCCATAACTAATTAAGCGAACTGTGATCGTGTTATCACCGGCTTGTAATAATGAAGCCGGAATTTTATAAATACGAGGAGGATATTGATAAGCTGTTGTACCTACAAATGTTCCATTTACAAATACTGAGTCTGCATCGCGTATACATCCAAGGCGTAACACAACATTCTTACTTGCTTGTTCTTTGGTAAGACTAACATGCTGGCGGAACCAATGTGCTCCGTTTAATAGATTACCTCCATTGATTGCCCAATCTGAAGAAAAAATATCGACTGTTTTCCAATCAGAGTCATCCAGTTCGAACTTGTACCAACAAACAGGCGCATGCAACCCTTTATCATTTTTATATAAAGTGGTATTCCAAAGATCAGACATCATTCGATTGCATTTATTCGCTAATGCCCTATATTCATCTGAATTGAAAATATCTCTTTCACGTAATTTTTTCGGGAAAGCCTGCAACGCGTCTTCACTCATCCATGCTTCAACAGAGCTTCCTCCCCAACTGGAGTTCACAATACCAACAGGAACTTTTGTTTCATTATACATCTCTTTTGCAAAGAAATAAGCCAACGCTGAAAAAGACGGAGCATTTTCTATTGTAAGAGGTTTCCAGTCCATTCTTGAAATATCATCCTTTGGTCCATGCAAATCATTGCCGTAGGGTGTTTTTACATAACGAATCATTGGATTTGAATAACTCTCTATCTCTTTGCGGAACATATCTGTAACTCTGGCAGCTGTCAATTCCATATTCGATTGCCCTGAACACAACCATACATCACCAATTAATATATCTTTTATGGAAAGGTCATTTACATTCATTTCATAAGGTCCACCGGCTTTGATTGATGGAAGAACAACCAGCCATTTTCCGTTTTCATCAGCTTTTGTACTATGCTTCTTTTTCTTGAATGTTATCTCCACATTCTCTCCGGCATCGGCTGTTCCCCATATCTTAATGGGCTGTTCACGTTGAAGCACCATCCCATCCGAAAAAATAGCCGGTAATTTCACTTTTGCTTCAGTCCACACTGAAAAGCCACAAGTTAATAATGCCAATAAAATGAATCTAAATTTACTATTAATCATTTCTCTTCCCCCTAATATTTTTTGTTGAATAACTAAATGCGTATTCACATCTTTATTCATATTCTATAAAATGTCACTCTATTTAATTAAGCTCTCCGGTGCCCCCAGAAATGAAGGTTTCAGACCTCCAAAATCGATCATTACTTTTTGCAATACTAAAGCAGGATCTAACGGACGAATTCTCAATGTATGCTTTTCTTTTTTATCTACGTGATGAAGGGTGTTTGTAACAATAACATGTTCCGCCTGCCATTTACCAAGTTCACCTTTGTAATGTCCATTGATGTTTACTATTTGTTCTTGATCTCCATCCAAACTAACTGCATACCTCAAACCCTTATTATCATTAAAATTCAAAGTTGCAGAAAATCGTAGATAAACTGTTGCATCACCACTTTTAGCCGTTTTAAAGTCATACTCCAAATACATATCTTTATCAGGATTTACTGTGCATGGAGATGTTGTAACTCCAGACAAAGTACGTCCAAGATTTGGAATGGTAATCCATTTAGCTGTTGGACTGTTAGCTGAACGAGTGTAATGCTCTGCTTCCATAGAAACATAACCATCATTCTCAATAAATACATTAGGAATGGCAATGCGAGGTTCCGGCACCATAGTTACTTGAGGCATAATATTGTATCTAGGATCATTCCATGATTTATAACCAATGTGCGTTTGATCCATAATATGATTCCATTTACCATTACTCATCACTTTATTATAATGATAAGTTAAAACGGAATCGCGATCAAAGCAATCACGTACTTTGAAGGCCCATTTGTTAGCTTCAACATCATTCTTTGCTGCCAAATCACGATTCTTTGCCAAAGCATAATACATATCATAAAGATTGGCACATGCCTGAATTGGGAAAAGCACTAATTGATAAAAAGCATCCCGATAATTCTCCGGCATCAGATAATATAGTTTCAATGCATCCAGGCTTAGAGCTTCATAATCATCTTTCACACGCTTCCATTCGTCATAATTTTCTAAACTATAAGTCTTATCATTCAACGATTCCGGAGTTACCCTACGATTATACTTTGTATAAGTATCAATAAGGCGAGCTGCTTCTTTTGCATACTTCGAACCAAACTGCTTTTCGCAGAACTTTTCCGTATGAGACAATAAATTGTTTTCATTAAACTGTGCAGGATTCCAAGCCATATCTAAGAAAAAAGTAATAGGATACTCCATCGGTTTCAAATCGCCAACATTTACGACCCATAAATTCCTGACTCCATATTCATAAGCCAGATTCATTTGTTCCCATGTACGTTCTATCTGAGTAATATTCAGCCATTTTGAGTTTCTTGGTGCACCAACATAATCAACATGATTATACATTCCATAACCACCTTTACGAGGTTTTGCCTTTAAGTTTGGAAGCTTTCGCACATTGCCCCAGTTATCATCGCAGAGCAACAAGGTAACATCATCAGGAACTCTCATTCCTCTATCATAATAATCCTGCACCTCTTTATAAAGCGCCCAAACCTGAGGCGTTTCTGATGCTTTTTTACCAGTAACAGATTCAATAATATTGCGTTGGTCTTTAACTATATTCTGTAATAAAGAAATATTAGCATCTTCACTCATAGGTTCATCTCCATCGCCACGCATACCAACAGTTATGACTGATTCCCAGTTTTTGCAACGTTCTATACCTTTTTTCCAGAAATCACGCAGCACAGTACTATTTGTATTATAATTCCATGCACCTGTTCCCCTACGTTTCCAATCTTGTTGTGCTAATCCCATTGGTTCGTGGTGAGAAGTACCCATTACAATGCCCATCTCGTCTGCTAACGGACCATTTTGCTTATCATCATCATAAAATGCATTTCCCCACATGGCAGGCCACATAAAATTACCTTTCAAACGCAAAAGCAACTCAAAGACCTTTTCATAAAACTTGCTATTGAATCCGCCAAAAGTATCGTGCGACCAACCACTTAATGACGGTGCTTCATCGTTTAAGAAAATTCCACGGAATTTCACTGCAGGTTCACCATCTGTATAACGTCCCTCCTTAATGCCAATTTTATCATGCTTTTCAACCGGAACATCTGCCCAATAATACCATGGAGAAACTCCCATTTGATTGGAGAGCTCATAAATACCATAAATAGTACCACGTTTATCACTTCCTGCTATAACAACAGCTTCATCTACGCCTTCAAATGGTTGTTTCACAGTTTGAAGAATATATTTCTCACGCTTTCCAACTAAATCAGCAGAATTTATCTTTCCTGACTTTAGCAATTTCTTTATCCAGCTACTATTTTCAGCAGAACCGATAATCAGCATTTTACTTCCAGATACGGAATTAGATGTCTCAGGCATCACTCCTGTGACTTTATTTGCATCTGATTGCAAATTAGACACGGCACGCAAAACACCTTTATATTCCTGCTGATCGACTAAGATTGGATATGCTTTCCCGTTTTGTATCCAGGAAAATCCATTACCATTATAAGTAACAAAACTATCGGCGGCTAATAATTGCTGCAGGAAGAACAAATTAACCAAACAGCAAACAGTCCAGATCTTTCTTATTTTCATAGTATAATCATTAATTTTAAGTACCTACAAAGATACTTTATAATATCAGGACTTTCAATAATTATAAGTTCCCAATTGTAGAATAAGGGTTACATTATCTTTGTCTGCGCTACATAAATTATCGCTTATGTAACATTGTATGCTCCACAACATAAAACACGGTTCAAATGATATTAAATCTTTAGTCAAAGTATTAATGGATTTCTGCAAATTTATTCGTTTTATATATCTTCAAATCATATATTTTTTTATTTTTGTAAACATGTCCGGCAATATAGTAAAAACTATGTTTAATGTAGAATACTGTAAAGCGACAACTGACCAAGATTGGCTTGTCAGACAATTTGAGGCTTTCCATTTTGACCAGCCTTTTTTGACGGAGAAATTTATTCCTCGTCCTGATGTTTCTATTATTTTTCATTTCAAAGATGCTCCTCTGATTTTGAATGAAAAAAAAATCCAGCTTGAACCTTTTTTTGCAGCACCAATTATTCCCAAATCGTTATTATTAAATTTCCATGGATTAATGGACACTTTTGTCGTTATATGTAAACCTACTGTTTTCTCTCGTATTTTCGGTATCGATTTGTCTCCCATGCCTAGACATAGTATAACTTTGCCTCATTCCATTTTTCATCCTGCATGGGACGCATTGTCTACGCTTAAAACCACAAGTGAACGAATTGATTATTTCATCGGATTTATTAATAAGGTCCAAAACACTCCTTATATACCTGATGCTGTAGATCAGCTTTATGACAAAATCTTAGAGAAAGGAACAACTACCTTACTGAAAGATATAATGCAGGATTGTTGCGCGTGTAAACGAACTCTGGAACGAAACTTCATTAAACGCACAGGCGTTAGTCCAAAGACAGTAATGAGAATTATAAGACTAGATTATTTATGGTCAAAAATTATAGATGAAGGTGCTATTGATTATCAGGAGCTGGTCTTTGATGGGAATTATTTTGATCAGGCTCATTTCATCAATGATTTTAAAAACATTGTTGGCGAAACACCAAGCTTCTTTTTTAAAAGGAATCTACAACTTACAAAAATGTTCTCAGGCCGGGAAATAACAAATATGTAATTTGTCGTTTTTTTCCAATCAATACATTTTTTACTTATATACTTTTGTTATTATTTTCTAATTGCAAAAACACTCTTAATAACAAATCATTATGAATAAAGGGATATTAATAGTATGCCTATTTGTATTTGTTGGTTTAGAAGCAAATGCTCAGTCATGGATTGAAAAAGTAGGCAAACGCGTAAAAGAAAAAACTATTGATAAGGTAGAAGAACGAATAGAAAACAAATCTGATGAAGCCATTGAAAGTGGATTAGACAAGACTGAAGAAACTGTGAAAAAATCCGGTGGAAAAAGACAAAAACAAGCTTCAGAAAAAGGGGCGACAAAAACAATTAACCAAGATACAGAAGAAGAAAACAATTCTCAGTCTGCACAACAGAAAGTGGAATCTTACACAAAATACGATTTTGTTCCAGGCGACAAGATTCTCTATTTTGAAGATTTTTCTCAGGACGCAATTGGAGATTTCCCTACTTTATGGACAACAAATGGAGGCGGAGAAGTTAAGACATTAAATATTGCTTTGGGTAACTGGTTTCACATGAATAAGGAAGGAAGCATGTACTGTTACACCAAAACAATTGACTTCCCTCAAAACTTCATTATGGAATTTGACGTTATCCCAGACGAGAACTTTCAAAGTGCATTTGATTTGTGCTTATATGAAGAACAAGAAAAGAAAGAAATGAATGACGACCTTTATCCTGGAAAAAAAGGATTGCAATTATTTATGGATGAAGAAAGCTGGAGCACTAAAGGATATATTGATGACCCCAATTCAGAATGGCTAGAATCACGATCAACGACAAATCCTTGTGAAATAAATAAAGTAAACCATGTCATTATATGGATTCAAAACCGGCGGATCAGGATATACCATAAAGGTTCCAAAGTTTTGGATTCACCTACCAATATTTATGCTGGATCTAAATTTAACAAAATTCGCTTTAGCAGTTGGAATACTGGATGCAAGCCTTATATTTCGAATCTGAAAGTTACTACTGCAACACCCGACACCCGAAGCAAACTCATTACCGAAGGAAAATTGGTAAGTTATGGCATTTACTTTGATGTAAATAAAGACATTGTGAAACCGGAATCTTTCGGAACACTCAGTGATATAGCTAAAACACTGAAAGAAAATCCATCCGTCAATATTAAAATTGTTGGTCATACTGATAGCGATGGAGATAATGCCAAAAATTTAGATCTATCTAAACGAAGAGCAGTATCAGTAAAAAATGTACTTTCCAGTGATTTTGGAATTGATAATAATCGTATTCAAACAGACGGCAAAGGGGAATTAGAACCTCTTTCATCAAATACAACTGCAGAAAATAAAGCCAAAAATAGACGCGTTGAATTTATAAAGTTGTAACTATCCAAATAAAAATAGAATAATAACATCAAAGAATGAATAAAAGGAAACGATATTCAATCCTGTTTGTGAGTATTTTGTTCGGACTAACCCTTGCAGCACAAGCTCCACAACAATACGGCATAAAATGTGGAACGCTTTATTACACAGTCCAGTCAGCAATTAATATTCCGGGAATGCCTTCTTTGAAAGTAACAGTAACTGGCAAAAGTTGTTTTGATGAATATGGTCTTAAAGAAGCGACTCAATACACTGAAACAGCTGATCCTGGTGAGGCATCGCTTCGTCATACCAAACATTATTTTTCACTTCGCTTGCCAGATTATTACTGTCTGATAAATGCAGATACAAATAAAAAGGTAGACGAAGAGAACCTCTCAAACACAACAAAAGAAATACTCGCTCAGCATACCATTACCAATTATGATAATTTATCTGATATTGAAGCCGAAATTTATTCTTCGCAGTTTATTGGAACGACTGTTTATCTCGCCAAAAACTGCAAAAAATATAAGATTACAGAAAAAATACCTTTATATAATAGTGAGGATATTGTAGTTGTATGGAATAATATCGTATTGCATCGAATAAGTAAGACCTCCGCGCTTCAATATGAATATAAAGTAACAAAAATAGATGAGAATATGCCAGAAGCTAATGCATTTAAAATTCCCGAATAAAGCAATCTTAATATTTTAGAATTGATTCCATATTTGCATAAAATAAGAACCAACCAGTTTTTAGGATTGATCCAGATTTCCCATCTGGTAAAAAAAACAATAAAAAAAGCCTGTAATAAATTCATTATTACAGGCTTTCTAAATATTGCTTTCAATATTGCGGTGCGTACGGGACTCGAACCCGTGACCCCATGCGTGACAGGCATGTATTCTAACCAACTGAACTAACACACCATTAAGTTTTTTATCGTTGCTTTCTCTCTCGATTGCGATTGCAAAGGTAGATGATTTTTCCGAATCTGCAAGAGTTTAGAGGAATTATTTTTAAACTTTTTTATACTTATACTGATTATGAATAAGTTAAGCAGAATCATTTTTTTGCAGATAGAAAGTCTTTCGACAGGGAATTATTGAGTATATTTGCAATTCAATTAAAATAACGGACAAAAAACATAATAACCAGATGAAAAAGACTCCTATCGATTGTAAATTCGTTGATGAAGCAATCAATGAAATGCATATCGCCGATTTATCAAAAGCTACAATTCGTGAAGTTAAAGCTATTGCCGCAAAAGCCGAAGCGCTTTCGGGCGTAGAATATATAAAAATGGAGATGGGTGTTCCCGGCCTTCCTCCTTCTGCTGTAGGAGTAAAAGCAGAAATTGAAGCTTTACAGAATGGTGTTGCAAGTCTGTATCCCGACATAAACGGACTTCCAGAATTAAAACAAGAGGCTTCTAAATTTGTGAAGGCCTTTATTGATGTAGATATCAATGCGGAAGGTTGTGTTCCTGTTACAGGATCCATGCAGGGGACTTATGCATCATTTATGGTATGCAGCCAATGTGACGAGAAAAAAAATACGATTCTGTTTATTGATCCGGGATTTCCTGTACAGAAGCAACAGCTTTCTGTTATGGGAGAGAAATATGAAACATTTGATGTTTACAACTATCGTGGAGAGAAACTACGTCCAAAATTAGAAAGCTATCTTAGCCAGGGGAATATTTCGGCTATTATTTATTCTAATCCTAATAACCCAAGTTGGGTATGCCTTAAAGAGGAAGAATTGAAAGTGATTGGAGAACTGGCTACCAAATATGATATTATCGTTCTGGAAGACTTGGCTTACTTTGCTATGGATTTCCGTACCGATCTTAGTGTTCCATATCAGGCTCCATACCAGCCAACTGTTGCACATTACACCGACAATTACATCTTATTGATTTCAGGATCTAAAGCATTTAGTTATGCCGGTCAGCGAATTGGGGTGAGTTGTATTTCTAATTCATTATACAACAGGGTTTATCCGGGATTTGCCAAACGATTTGGAAATGTTTCCTTTGGTAGTGCATTTATACACCGTGTCCTCTATGCACTATCTTCTGGAGTTAGTCATTCTGCTCAATACGCAATGGCTGCAATGCTGAAAGCTGCCAATGAAGGGAAATATAACTTCCTGAAAGATGTTAGTATTTACGGAGAACGTGCCCGCAAACTCAAAGAAATTTTCCTTCGCCATGGTTTTCATATTGTATATGACAAAGATCTTGACGAGCCGGTTGCCGACGGTTTCTATTTTACAATCGGTTATCCGGGAATGACAGGAGGACAATTAATGAGAGAGTTGATGTACTACGGGGTCAGCGCAATATCACTTGATACTACCGGAAGTAATCAGGAAGGACTTAGAGCCTGCACTTCTTTTATAAAAGATCACCAGTATGATCAGCTGGAAGAAAGAATGCAATTATTTGAAACAAATAATCCAATTATTTAAGAAAAAAATAACAGATAAAATCTTTGAAATGATAAAATTGTTATTATATTAGACGCCAGATGCACTAGCTCTTAATATAATAACAATTCTATTATGATGGGAAAAAACCAGGATTATTTCAAAATTGAGTCGAACAACGCAATCCCTTCGAGGGGCAAGATTCTAATCTCCGAGCCTTTCTTGCGTGATTCTGTTTTTGGACGTTCGGTTGTTCTTCTTATTGACCACACAAAAGAAGGAACCATGGGGCTTATCATGAATAAATTACTACCCATGAAACTGAATGAAGTTGTGAAGGAGTTTAAATACTTAGAAGATATTCCTCTATATAACGGAGGACCGATGGGAACGGACACACTATTTTATTTACACACATTAAAAGACATTGAAGGAGCTTTGGCTATTGGAAACGGGTTATATCTTAATGGAAATTTTAATGATATAAAACGTTACATTCTTCAAGGAAATCCCATTGAAGGGAATATTCGTTTCTTTCTTGGCTATTCAGGTTGGCAAGATGGCCAGTTAAATCAGGAAATAGAAGAAAATACCTGGATGATTGGAAAAGGTGATGCTTCAAGTCTGATGCTTGATGAAATAAAAGGTATGTGGAAAAAAGCTTTAGGAAAACTTGGCGGGAAATATGAAACCTGGTCACACTTCCCTATAAATCCATCACTAAATTAGATTGATTAGCTGCATAAAATAGACATCTTCGTACCCATCTTTTACGCGAAGCCAGTCTTTTAAAACTCCTATTTGAGTAAAGCCACAAGAGCTGAACAGCTTCTGGCTAGCTTCATTTGCCACCGACACATACGCATATAGTTGCCTAAAATGTAAAAAATCGAAAGAATACCTGATTAGTAATTCTAATGCCTGGCGGGCAAACCCTTGTCGGCGAAACTCTGATTTCACTGCAATGCCAACTCCTGCACGTCCATGCATTGGAACAAAATCAGTCAGGTCTATTGTACCTACCACCTGATTATTATCACGCTTGATTATCATCAGTCGCAATTGTTTATCGGCAAAAACATCACATTGAGAATCCTCAATGTATTGCTTGAGAACATAGCGTGAATAAGGCACTGTGAAACTACTTACATCCCATGATTCAGGATCGTTTTCCATTTCATACATTACATCAAGATCTTCGGGTTCGGGTGCTCGAAGGTATATTTGGTCGTTATTTAAATACGATTGTTTCATTGATAACTTTTTTTAGGGGTAACCAATACTCCGGTTTGCACAGAATATATACCCAGTTCTACTCCTGTTCCCTGAGTAGCAGAAATTAATTGAATTATTTTTTTTAAAGAATAAGTATCTCTATCATAGACAATATGGGTAAATTCATTACCTGCATACTGAATATCTAAATGCCCATCAGGATACAATTCTTCATTAGCCACTTTATAGCGGTGATTTCCTTTCAGGCCATTCCTCAGGCAAAGCTCCTGAACTTCAGAAATCATTCTTTCACTACCTAACACCAAAAAGCATGGTTCAGCAAAAAGAGCACTTTTCCCGGTATAGCTAAACAGCTTTAAAAAGATTCTATTAAGAACCGCAAGCAGAGCGCGGAGATATATTCCACTCTTCACCACACAAGCAAAAAAGATACTATAATGAGGATAATGCTTCCGAAAGAATATCATCATAGCCTCATAAAAGACACGTACATATTTAATAGAATCTTTCTTAGTACTCTCTCCTTTATAATGGATAATAGGAAAAGGAAGATAAGAGTTCTTATATCCAGCCTTAGTTATGCGGTAGGACAAATCGATATCTTCTCCATACATAAAAAAATCTTCATCCAGCAGTCCACACTTGTCGAGTGCAGATTTACGGAGAAACATAAAAGCACCGGCCAATACATCTACCGAATGACACTCATTCTCGTCAAGGTAGCGAAGATGATACTTTCCAAAACGATGTGAGTTTGGAAACAGTTTACTGATTCCGGTTAATTTATATAAAGAAACCATCGGAGTAGGAAAACCTCGTTTACTTTCGGGAAGAAAAGAGCCGTCTCCGGTGATCATCTTCACTCCCGCTCCACCCACATCCGGATTGTTCTCCATATACTGAAGACAATCCGTTATCGTATTCTCTCCAAGAACCGTATCCGGGTTTAGTAATAAGGTATATTCGCCCTTAGCAACGGCAATTGCCTGATTGTTTGCACGGGCAAATCCCACATTTTCATTATTGGAAATAAAATTCACCTTCGGGAAGCGAGGTATAAGATACTCCAGCGATCCGTCCGAAGAAGCATTATCTACAACAAAGACCTCTACCGGCAGCTTATCAATAGCGCGATATAACGAGCACAAACACAATTCCAAAAAGTGTTTTACGTTATAACTCACTATTACTACCGATAGTTTCATTTCCTTATTTAATAGTCTCCGTTATGGTTTTCCAAGGCTTCTCCAATACGGATAAATATATTTTTCTTTTTATTGCTGGTACGTTTTCTTTTAGGTTTATCATCAACATTTTCAAACCCTCCGGTTCTGTAGGAGCCATCTTTTATCATCTGATAAATTACTCCCCAATCGGGCAGACCACCCAAATTACGGTCATCAATAAAGAGATCAGCTTTCAGTTTACGTGAATATCCTTTGCCTTTTCCATGTTCTTCCGGAAAATCTTTATTTGCAGCATAGAACTCCAATCCGCGTTCACGACAAAACTCAATTGCTTCTTCCAGCAAATGTCCTTCGCGAACACTCCACAGAATAAGTCTGTGCTGATCGGCCTGAAGTTTCTTCAATGTATCAATGGCGAAAGGAATTTCTTTACCAATCTTTGGATATTCATGTTCTACGATAGTTCCGTCAAAATCTACAGCTATAATCATATTTATTCTTCGTTTTCTTTATTTTCCTGGTTTTCTGTAACTAAATTCAATTCTTCACGCATTTTTTTCTCTCCCGGCAAGCAGAATACTGAAGCGGTAATAGCAATCAATGCGCAAAGTCCCCCAATGCTATTCAGGGTCATATAATAAATAAAAATATTCATGTAAGTAAGAATAGCAAGGATAACAAGGCGAATATTACTCCAGTGCTGATAAAGTTTCAAGGAATTCTCAAAATTAGCTCCTTTAATTACCTTATTCAGTTTTACACTAAATAATTTCAGTGACAGAGGCACAATAGCAATAGTAGCAAGTATCCCGACTGTTTCCAGAATGTATTGCATCATAAAATCATCGGCATACATTCCTTCGAGAAAGATATCCGACTGATATAAAATTACTAAAATAACTGCAATACCAATATAAATACCAAACTGCGTTTGCATGATGCGGTTCACCGCCTTAATTTTCTTATCCATTTATGTTTTTTATTATTAGACTGTTCCTGTAAATGTTGTACGGTTGACAATAGAGCGACCCAACGTTACTTCATCAGTGTATTCCAGTTCATCGCCAATGGATATACCTCTTGCAATGACACTCAGTTTAACGTTCGCCTTAGCCAGCTTCCGGAATATATAGAAGTTTGTTGTATCTCCTTCCATGGTAGAGCTCAGCGCAAGAATCACCTCTTTTACACTTCCCTCTTCAACTCGTTTTACCAGACTTTCTATCTGTAAATCACTCGGCCCTACACCATCCATGGGCGATATTACCCCGCCCAACACATGATATAATCCTTTAAATTGCTGGGTAGCCTCAACAGCCATCACATCGCGGATATTCTCCACTACACAAACTGTGGAAGCATCTCTGAGCGGATTGGAACAAAGCTGACAGGTATCAGTATCCGAAATATTGTGACACACTTTGCAATACTTTACCTCTCTTTTCAGCGTAACAATGGCATTGCCAAAAGCCTCGACTACCGACGAATCCTGACGTAAAAGGTGAAGAACCAGCCTCATAGCTGTTTTCTTGCCTATACCCGGTAATTTAGCAAACTCCCCTACTGCTTTTTCAAGCAAAGCCGATGGATATTGTTGATTCATAAATACATTTCTCAATTGTCAGCGCAAAGATAAAAAATTAATTCCTACCTTTGCGCATTCAAAATGTAATTTATGAACAGTTACTATATATTACTAACCATAGCTCTTTATTTCGGGATTCTCTTGATTATAGCCCGCATCACGGGACGAAAAGGAGGAAGCAACGCGGCTTTCTTTAAAGGAGAAAACAAATCGCCCTGGTATATAGTATCATTTGGAATGATAGGAGCTTCTATTTCGGGGGTTACTTTTGTTTCTGTTCCCGGAATGGTTCGGGGTATTGATATGACTTACATGCAAACGGTTTTCGGTTTCTTTTTTGGTTACCTGATCGTTGCGCATGTGCTCCTTCCTCTTTACTACAAACTGAATCTTACCAGCATATACACTTATTTAGGCACACGCATAGGCAACAGAGCTTATAAAACAGGAGCTTCATTCTTTTTGCTTTCCCGTTTAGTTGGCGCTGCAGCAAAACTGTACTTGGTTTGCCTGATACTTTATACGTATGTTTTTCAGCACTGGAACGTTCCTTTCTGGAGCATTGCCGCTGTGACTGTTTTTCTAATCTGGCTTTACACGAAGAAAAGCGGGATTAAAACAATTATTTGGACTGATACCGTACTTACTTTCTGCCTGCTGGCTGCTCTGATTCTTATTATTGTTGAGACAGCACAGATATTGCATCTCGATTTCGGTGGTGTGGTATCTACCATTCAGCATAACGAGCATTTCCGGATATTCGAGTTTAACGACTGGCAATCAAGGCAGAACTTCTTTAAACAGTTCTTTAGCGGAATATTTATCGTTATTGTAATGACAGGGCTCGACCAGGATATGATGCAGAAGAACCTAAGCTGTAAGAATCTGAAAGAGGCTCAGAAGAATATGTATTGTTACGGATTCTCATTTATCCCGGTAAACTTTCTGTTTCTCTGCCTGGGCATCCTTTTGCTGGTGTTGGGACAAAGCATGAATCTTACCCTTCCCGCACTGGCCGATGATATTCTTCCCATGTTTGCCGCGCAAGGATATCTTGGACCATCGGTACTGGTTCTTTTTTCTATTGGAATTATTGCAGCTTCCTTCAGCAGTTCGGATTCTGCACTAACCTCACTTACCACCAGTTTCTGCGTAGATATTTTAGGGATTGACAAAGAGAGCGAAGAGGTAGCTACAAAAAAACGCCGACGCGTGCACTTTGGAATGTCCGTTGCACTGGTATTGGTTATAATCATATTCCAGATCGTTAATAATAAAAGCGTAATTGATGCTATTTATACTATAGCATCGTACACATACGGCCCGTTGCTTGGTTTGTTTACCTTCGGATTATTTACCCGCCTGCAGCCACGTGATAAATATGTGCCTTATGTGGCGGTGGCATCGCCGGTGATTTGTTACACAATTAGTTCTTTAGTAGAACAACATACAGGATATAAGTTCGGTTACGAAATGCTGATGTTCAATGGAGCACTGACTTTTGCCGGACTACTTTTAATTTCACAGAAAAATAAATAAAAACAAAAAATATGGAAATCTTAAGCGCAGAGTTCGTAATCAGTAATGCAGAGGCCTCGAAATGCCCTGATAGTAATTTACCCGAATATGCATTTATCGGACGCTCCAACGTGGGAAAATCCAGTTTGATAAATATGCTTACCAAGCGTAAAGGGTTAGCTATGACCTCCGCTACTCCTGGAAAAACAATGTTAATCAATCATTTTATTGTAAACGATAACTGGTATCTGGTAGACTTACCGGGATATGGGTACGCCCGCCGCGGAAAAGCCGGACAAGAAGGTATTCGTACACTTATTGAAGATTATATTCTGGAACGTGAACAGATGACGAATCTTTTTCTATTGATTGACAGTAGACTGGAACCTCAGAAGATTGACCTTGAATTTATGGAATGGCTGGGCGAAAATGGTATTCCGTTTGCCATCATCTTTACCAAGGCAGACAAGCTGACTTCAGGAAAGCTGAAAGATAACATCAACCGTTACGTAAGGCAGCTTCGCGATCAATGGGAAGAATTGCCACCTTATTTTATTTCTTCCTCTGAAAATAAACTAGGACGTATGGATATTCTGGATTATATAGAAAACATAAACAACAGTATTAAACGATAATAAAAAAAATGAAACGTAACAGTATTTTGGCAGCCTTGTTATTTGGCATGCTATTATTCTCGGGCTCAATGAGCGCACAGTCATTAGGTGACATCCTAAACAGTTCAAGTGTTAACGAAGCGGTTAACAAAGTCAGCGGTACGGCCGTAACCAAACCAGCAAGCATTGTAGGCGTATGGAAATACAAAGGTGCTGCATGTTCTTACGACAGTGACAATGCCATTACTAAAGCAGGCGCTAAGGTTATAACAGATAAAGTTGAAAAGCAACTGGACACATATTGTTCACAAGCCGGATTCTCTACTGCAGGAAGTAACTTTATCTTCACAGCGAAAGGCACTTTTGTAAATACGGTAGGTACTCAGAAATTTACTGGTAGCTATACATACAACAAAGCTACAGGCGCATTGGCACTGAATTACTCTCAATTAACAGTAAGCATAAACGGAAGCGTTGCCACCGAAAGCGGTTCAACAGCTCTTCTTTTCGACGCAAACAAAATGATGAACCTGGTTTCTGCCATGAGCAAATCTACTTCTGCTGAAGAAACAATGAAGACTGTTTCTGCCATGCTTAACGATTGCAAAGGTGTTAAAGTAGGATTCAAAATCGGTAAATAAGCTAGTTTTTACCGAAAAAGCAGTTCATTTGCAAAGGAATAAACAAGAATCTTAATTTTTGAAAGTATGAAACGTAGCAGTTTACTTATAACACTCTTATTGGGAATGTTATTTTTACCAGGAGCATTGAAGGCTCAGTCATCTTTTTCATTGGGTGACATCTTAAACAACAAAACACTTAACGGCATTGCAGAAGCGGTAACCGGAACTTCATCGGCATCTGCCATTGATCTTACCGGCACATGGAAATACAAAGGATCGGCTTGCGCTCTGGAAAGTGATAATATAGTTAAGAAGGCAGGAGCTTCTATTGCAACTTCTACTCTCGAAAAGAAACTCGATACAAAGTTTGCGAGTGTAGGTATAAAGAGCGGAGCATGCAGTTTTACATTTAGCAACGACAGTTCATTCGTTACTAAAATTGGAAAAAAGAGCTATTCGGGTACTTACTCTTACAATAAGAGCAACGGCACATTAGTTCTGACTTACCTTCAACTGATGAATCTTAATGCAGCTGTAAAGACTAGAGGCAATAATGTTTCTCTTCTTTTTGATGCCAATAAGTTTGTAAAGCTCGTTACTTATCTAAGCAAAACCAGCTCAAAAACCAGTATCAAAACACTTGCAGCCTTACTTAATTCATACGAAGGAGCGAAAGTTGGATTTAAACTAGAGAAATAAGCAAAGATCCGGTGAAAGATTTTTTGTTTGATGTACATCAAAGCGCCCTTTTGATATACATCTAAAGAATCGTTTGATATACATCAAAAATAGACTTAGATGTACATCAAACGATTATTTTATTTAGTAGTATTTAAAAAGACTTCTAGTACTTATTAAAAGAGATAACTTTAGATTTCTCTTTCCGCAGTTTTGGTCTTTTGGGTTTAACAGAATAGCCAATGGTAATAACCAGTAGCAAGCGCTTTCCGGCCGGAATACCCGTCAGTGATTTGATTTTCTTTTCGTCGAACCAACCCAATATACACGATCCTAACCCTTCGCTTTCGGCAGCCAGTGTAATATGTGCTGCAGCTATTCCCACATCAATGAGTGGGAAATGCTTGTCTTTCACTTTTCCACCCAGCAAAGAACTGAAATTAGCCGACTCTTCCACTACAAGAATCTGCACAGGAGCCTCTTTGGCGAACTTATTCATGCCCAGTCCGGCGGTGGCTTTCCCCACCTTTTTAGTGAGTTCTTTATCAGTAATTGCCACAAACTTCCAGGGCTGCGCATTACATGCCGAAGGAGCCAGGCGGGCAGCTTCGAGTACGCGCTCAAGCTTTTCGGGCTCAACATCGCGTGTCATATCGTAAGCCCTGTCGCTCTGACGCGCTTTGACTAATTCCAGAAAGTCTTTCATTGTCAATTGGTCCTGAAAATTACTTGTATTGAATCATCCGGCTGATATACTTTCCAATAATATCAAACTCCAGATTAACGATTGTGCCAACCTCAAAAGTATGGAAGTTAGTATATTCGTAAGTATAAGGAATGATGTTTACCTGGAAAGTATCTTCTGTAGGATTACAAACCGTGAGGCTCACGCCATTCACCGTAACCGAACCTTTATCTACCGTGATATAGCCACGCTTTGCCATCTCCTTATCGAAAGCATACTTAAAAGTGTAAGTCCAGCTTCCGTCGGCATCCTCAACAGCCACACAAGTTGCAGTTTGATCCACGTGTCCCTGAACAATGTGTCCGTCAAGACGTCCGTTCATCATCATACTTCTTTCCACATTAACCTTATCGCCCGCTTTAAACAGTCCGATGTTTGAACGGTCAATGGTTTCCTTCATGGCAGTTACAGTATATGTGTCATCCGTTTTGCTTACTACAGTAAGGCAAACCCCGTTGTGAGACACGCTTTGGTCTATTTTAAGTTCGTTTACGAACGAGCACTTCATTGTAATGTGTAGGTTCTCGCGGTCTTTAACCACAGCAACTACTTCTGCATATTCTTCAATGATTCCTGAAAACATAATCTTAAGTTATTAATGTTACGGCGGTAAAAATACAAAGAAATAACGAAAAGCAAATGAAGAGATAATCCAATTATTTAAGTTTATATTGATTAAAGCAAAGTTTTTCTTGGGAGAATTATTTTTTTTCTTGACTGATTTAAAGATTCTGTTTATTAAAAGCAAAGTATTTCTTGGCAGGATTCAAGTTTTTCTTGGTTTAAAGCTAAGTTTATTTTATTTGAATAAAATTATTCTTTGCTTTAGAAAGCTGTTTTTCCTTGAACAAATTAAATTTCCCCTTGCCAAAAGCAAAGATTATATTGATTGAAACGACTTTTTTTACTTAAAACATAGTTTTTATTCAGCCTAACAATAGAAGTTATTTTGCAGTCTTAACAGAAACAAATTAGCTTCATAGGCGAAAACATGAACTTCTAAGCAAAAAAGACCTTGAGGTACGGGCAAAAAAAAAGGAGTCACGCCTGACTCCAACCTTTGTTAACCTTAAATCTAATACTATGAAAAACACATTGCAAATGTACGACTTTTTGTTCTATCTCCAAATATTTTCTTAAGAAAAACGTGTTCAATAACATAGTTTAATATTTGGATATCATAAATGTTTATTTTCTATAATTGTTAATAATCAAACTTATAAAAAACCATTTCTTTCAGAACACTTATTTCACCCGTTTGTACCTGAAGTTATTAAACTCAGCCAGAACATTGGTAATCAACAAATCCATTTTATCCTCATGAAAACTGTACTTATACGCAATAGAACCTACATGCAACAGGGAATCCATATAATATGCAGACTTTATGGAATCGTACTTTTGTGTTTCATAAGAAAAATGCCTGATGGTATTATCGGACAGATATTCATAATATCCTCCCGGTTTTTGCACAACAATCATATTATTCCAGGAATTACCAAAAGCCACAAGCTCCCATTTGCCTAAAAGCTGCCTTTTGGAACTGTAATACGGATCGTCTTCATCAGTACAACTTACAGCAACGCATAAAGCGAACACTGTAAATAATAGGAATGATAAAACTGTTTTTTTCTTCATGATGCTCATTTTTAAAATCTAGTTTACCCAATTTACTCTCACACATGAATTCATTACTGATCCATATATAAAACAAATAAGTACATGCTTTGGTTACAGGCTAGAAAAACAGCTTCAGTATATTAATCAATATTATACATTGAAATCTATATTAAGAGAGTAGCGCTGCCTCCCACTCTTTTTGCTTGGCTTCAAAATTCTTCATTGCATTGGCCGGACTGGTTGAAGGCATCACCCGGTATTCAATGCCAGGCAGTTGTCCGTAAGCCTTCATAAAGTACTTATAACTATTCTGCCCGTTAAAAATAAGCATTTTCACATTAGAATGTTCTTTAAGCAACGCCGGAAAATCGTTGAGCGATTCTTCTTTAATATTACTATCCAAACTCCCCTCCCGCTTACAGGAAGCCAGAATATCCCACAAACCTATTCCATGACGATGAGCTGTTGCTACTTTATCTTCGTAATCCGCCGGAACACGCCCGCCCTCAAAAACAGCAAAAAGTATTTTCCAGAACTGATTTCGGGAATTCCCATAATATTCACCGAAGCGAAGTGAATCTACACTAGGCATTGTACCCACTACAATGCGGGTAGTATCTTTATCTATAATAGGAGAAAAGCAGGTAATCATCTATTAAAAATCAAATTTTACTTGTACTCACCATTTTGCATAATTAAACAATTTAGAATGCAAAATATTAATTCATGTTATAAAACACATAAATCCTATGAAAACATTTGGAGATACAGCAAAAACCTGTACCTTTGCAATGTGTTTTTCATAGTATTAGATTTAAGGTTAACAAAGGTTGGAGTCAGGCGTGACTCCTTTTTTTTTGCGCATAAGTAAGGCAGACAATATATTAGCCTGCCCCTATTTACAATAGAACCATAATTTAGCAATCAAACTTTTTATCTACTGTTACCTTCTGGTACTTATATCCTAAGCGTTTTAACGCTATCGAGACTCCTACTTTAAATAACACTTTCACCGAACGGGCAAATACATAAAAAGCATCCGGACTTTGAGGTTCAATATTTTCCTTTCTAATCATGCTGATTGCTGTTTTGCCGCAACTGCGCATCACTGATTCTATTTCTGCATACTCATTTGATTCCAGACCGATGCCAAGTAGTTCTTCCATTATATATTCGTCCATACAATCGAAACCACGTGGCTCAACAAAAACTTTATATAAAGCCGAGTTATCTTTGTACTTCTCCCAGTCTTTATCCCAAAGAGCAGCTATACCCAGACCAATATAACCAGCCCATGCTACAGATACGGTAGGATATTCCTGTATTTGAGGAACAGCATTCACCATATACTCTGGCGCCATCTCTTTCCACTTATCATCCAATTCCTCTGCTGCAAGAAGTTGTCCGTTCATCATTCCCAAAGCAGTACATTGCTGCACCAGTAACTCGGTCAGCCTTTCTTCATACTTATCAAAATACTCGATATTTTCCATTACTTCAATTAATCTTATAAATAAAGTATTAACCCCAACAATGCGGGTAATACAATTCAAAATAAAGTTCCGCAAAGGTATTACATTTTTAAGTTGAATAACGAATCTTTGTTGCACAAAAAATAAAGGATACACCTCTACACGTTTTAAAGATGAGATTAATAGAGCTAGTTGGTGCAGTTGAAAAGCTAACAATACGCCTTTGCTCGTTTAAAAGAGAAAAGATTAGAATTGAATGGTGCAGATGTAAAACCTAATAATTCACTTTTATAGGTTTTAAAGAAGAAAAGAATAAAGTTCGCTTTTGCAGTTATAAACCTAACAATACACCTCTCACGTTTTAAAAGAGAGTATACAGTGTGCTTCTTCATCAAGTTTCTATAAGCTAAAAAACTTAGTACTCACTTTACTCAATCATTTTGCATAATTAAACATTTAGAACAGCAAAATATTAATTCATGTTATAGAACATACATTTCTTATGAAAACATTTGGAGATATAGCAAAAAGCCGTACCTTTGCAATGTGTTTTTCATAGTATTAGATTTAAGGTTAACAAAGGTTGGAGTCAGGCGTGACTCCTTTTTTTTTGCATATAACTCAAGTCCCCTTTTTTATCTCTTTTACCCCATAAAAAAAAGAGGCTACAAACTTTATTTATAGCCTCTGTATACTCTGTAATCAATCTGTAAGCTCAGGAATTTCATCCTACAAACTTTATTATAGCCTCTGTGTATAATATAAACAGCAATAATTAGGTGAAAACAAGCTCCTCTATCAATAAGAGTGATCTTCTTCCTTCAACTCCTGAGAATCGATATTCTTTTTATCAATGGCACGCCATGCATAAAATATATATGCTACGACGAATGGCACTAAAATTGTGACGAAAGCCATAGTTTTCAATGTGAAAAGGCTCGAAGAACTATTTGCTAAAGTTAGGGAACTCTGCAAATCGACATTCGAAGGATAGTAAGCTGTGTTATTTAGTCCGGCACAAAGAAACAAAGCCAAAACTGTCAACACAGTACCGATACCTGTAAACCAAATCCCACTCTTAAATTTACTGTCAAAAAAGGACTTTATAATTCCAAAGAGAACCAGAACAACCCCTGCAAGAAAAGAGATCAGTACAGCCGGCAACTCAATAAAGTTAGTCAGGTATTTATGCGGTTCCATCACAATCATTCTTGTTTGCGGATTAACAGCAAAGCCATCCTTAAGCAAAACATAAACAGCAAAAGCAAGGAAGAATACCAAAAACAAAAGAGCATTGGGAAGTAATGCCTTATGAAACCTTGGATTTAAGTCCTTATCATCTATATTATTGGTAAAATATAGCAAACCTAAAACACGAGCAAGGAAAAACACTGCCAAGCCAAGGCATACATTCCACAAATTAAGTAATGCATCCAGTCCATGAGAACCATTAGCCCAGGAAGATATAACCGGCATCAACTGATCGGCCATATTATCTTTATTGATATAGAAGTTAGATCCGGTAAAGAATGTAGCTACAGCTCCACCTAAAAGAACAGGACCTACTACTCCATTTATCACAAGAAATATCTGATAAGTCTTTTTTCCTAGTAAGTTTCCTGCTTTAGATTGAAACTCATAAGAAACAGCCTGCAAAATAAAGCTGAAAAGGATAATCATCCATAGCCAATAGGCTCCGCCAAAGCTGGTACTATAGAATAAAGGAAACGAAGCAAAGAATGCTCCACCGAAAGTAACCAGTGTAGTAAAAGTAAACTCCCATTTACGTCCGGTTGAATTTACAAGTAACTTTCGTTGTTCATCTGTTTTAGCAACTTGAAAGAGTAACGAATTTCCTCCCTGAACAAAAAGCAAAAAGACCAGCAATGCTCCCAAAAGAGAGATGATAAACCACCAATATTGCTGTAAAAATATATAAGTTGTATTCATAATATTCTTCTATTATTTATCTGTTTTAATAAAACATCATCAAGCCTCCGGGCCTTTTTTAATTTCCTTAAGCATAATACCTATTTCTGCAATCAGCATCACAGTAAACAGGAATAGGAATATAAAGAAAGTTGTCTGCACCGAACCAACATCCAGTTTGGATATTGAAGCAGACGTAGGAAGCATATCCTGAATAGCCCATGGCTGACGACCAACCTCTGCAACTACCCATCCAGCTTGTCCGGCAATATATCCCAAAGGAATGGTAAGTATAGCAATCCAATGCATCCATTTCATTTCAGCCAGATTTTTTCTATATGCAAAGAAAAGAACCAATGCAAAGAATAATATAAAATAACCGCCCAGTATCACCATAATACGAAATGCATAGAACGTAAGCGTTACATTAGGAATCAATTCATTCACATCTTTAATATATCCATATCCGAAGTATTGTATATTATCTTTTAGTACTTTACGGCAAAACATTGCGTCTTCCTTATTTCCTGCTTTCATGGCTGCCCGATATGCACCTAAGGCAGAAATTGCCGTTTTGCCCATAGCAATCTTATCCGCAGCAGAAATAGCTATTGTCCCATCACTTAATTTATATCCTCCCTCTATAATATTCTTAATACCGGGAACATAAGCATTCATATCCCTTGTAGCAAGAAAAGAGAGTACCTTGGGCATTTTTATATCAACAATGAAAGGTCGTATACCATCGTTATATCTTTCCTTATCAGGATTTAATACTCCAGCGGCAACAAGAGGAGCTCCATTTTGTCCATCATAGAAACCTTCCATAGCAGCCAGCTTCATTGGCTGAGTTTGTGCCACCAGATAAGCAGAACTATCACCTGTCCAGGCAACAAGTAAAGAAGCAACCAGACCGACAATTGCACCAATCTTCATACTGGCAATAGCAAATTCATGATGGCGTTTTTTTAATAGAAACCATGCACTAATACCAACCACAAAAATTGCTCCCAATATCCAGCCGGAGAGTACACTGTGAAGGAATTTACTGAGTGCCACTGGAGAAAAGGCTACGGCAATAAAATCCATCATTTCATTACGAACCGTATCCGGATTAAATGTCATACCTACAGGATTCTGCATCCATGCATTTGCGACCAGAATCCACCAGGCAGAAAGAGTTGCTCCAATTCCGGTAAGCCAGGTAGAAGCTAAGTGAAAGCCTTTGCTTACCTTGTTCCACCCAAAGAACATCACAGCAATAAAGGTAGACTCCATAAAAAAGGCTAATATCCCTTCAATAGCTAACGGAGCACCAAAAATATCTCCCACAAACCAGGAATAGTTACTCCAATTGGTACCAAATTCAAATTCAAGGATTATGCCGGTTGCCACACCAATCGCAAAATTGATACCAAACAGTTTCATCCAAAACTTAGCAGTTTTTTGCCAGAACTCCTTACCTGTTTTATAATACAAGGTTTCCATAATGGCCATAATTACCGCTAATCCAAGTGTAAGCGGAACAAAAAGCCAATGATACATAGCGGTAAGAGCAAACTGCGCTCTCGACCAATCAATTAAAGATACGTCTATACTTTCTATCATATTACATTATTTTTTAAGGTCGTGCCCTATTTATTAATTCATTTCCTACATAATTTTGTTTCTGCTCTTCTGTTTTTTGCTTCCCAAGAAAGTTTGGAAAGAAAAACAATTTTAAAATAAAAAATAAGATGAAAAGCTTGATTATTATAATTGTCCACAAAGTTTTTCCTAAAGTCATAGAGCGAAAACCCTCCAAATAAAAGTAAAAAATGCGAACTATAAAATTTCTTTTAACCATATCATAGCTAATTTAACACAATACGTAATGGTAAATAATCGATAAAAACAAAGCTTCTATCAAGATAATTGCCTCATTTGTAGATATTTATTTCATTTTTTAAAACCCACCCATACATTTGCTCATCACTAATGAGTTTAATTATGAATAAATGTAAATTTATAATGTTTTTTCTTTTTTTGTTCGTTTCGCAGATAATATTTTCGCAAGAACAACAAAAAAAATGGGATTTGGCTACTTGCATAAAATATGCAATGGAGCAAAACATTCAAATCAAGAAAAGCAAGATAGCTTTTGATGAAAGCAAAGAAGATACAAAAACTGCTCGTGCAGCGATGTTTCCTTCTCTATCGTTTTCAAGTAGTCACAACCTTGTAACTACTCCGCTTAACAATACCGGAACTGGGAATAGAAGCAGTTACAACGGGAATTATGGACTTAACTCCTCATTAACTGTTTACGATGGAGGTAAGCGTACAAAGACAATCACTCAATCGGGCATTCAGGAACGTATTCAGGAATTAGCTATTGATCAAGCTAAAAATAACATTCAGATAGCTATTACACAGAATTATATCCAGATTTTATATGCTTATGAATCTGTAAAGACGAATCAAAGTACTGTTGATGTTTCGTTAGCCCAATTAAATCGTGCCAAAGAAATGCTTAAAGCTGGTTCCATATCTAAAGCCGATCTGGCTCAACTGGAATCTCAATACAGCACAGACAAATATCAGCTAGTGCTATCAGAAACTACTTTAAATGATTACAAGTTACAATTAAAGCAATTGTTGGAACTAGATGGAAACGAAGAAATGGATCTTGTTCTTCCCGAATTAGATAATAATTCGGCTTTGCTTCCATTACCAAATAAAATGCAGGTTTATAGTACTGCACTAGCTATTATGCCGGAAATTGAAAGCAGTAAGCTAAGCACAAAGACTGCTAATTTAAATGTTGATATTGCAAAAGCTGGATATATGCCAACTCTTAGCTTGAGTGCAGGCATAGGAACAAGTCACACAACCGGAACCGACTTTACATTTGGTGAACAGGTTAAAAACGGATGGAATAATTCGATAGGACTTTCAATCAGTGTTCCCATTTTTAATAACCGCCAGACAAAAAGTGCTGTTCAAAAGGCTAAATTAAAAGTATTAACCAGTGAGTTAAGTGAACTCGACGAACAAAAGACTCTTTTTAAAACAATCGAGACTATTTATCTTGATGCAGTTTCTTCTCAGACTAAATTCAAGGCTGCAAAGGAAAAACTACAATCCACTCAAACCAGCTATGAATTAGTTAGCGAACAATTTAATCTGGGTATGAAAAATACTGTAGAACTACTGACCGAGAAGAATAACCTACTTAGTGCTCAACAAGAAGTTTTGCAAGCTAAATACATGACTATACTCAATACCAAACTATTAAACTTCTATCAGGGAGAAGAATTATCATTGAATAATTAAAAAAACAGCATATGAACAAGAAAAAGAAAATAATCATCGCATCTTTTACAGGAATTCTTGTTGTTGGAATTGCCGTATGGATGTTCTGTGGACCAGCTAAGGAGAATAAAGTAGCTTACGAAACAGCTAAAGTCTCTAATGAAAATATCAGCAATACTGTTACAGCAACCGGAACAGTAGAACCGGTTACTCAGGTAGAAGTAGGAACTCAGGTTTCTGGTATCGTAGATAAACTTTTTGTGGACTATAATTCAGTAGTAAAAAAAGGACAGGTTCTTGCTGAATTAGACAAAAAGACGTTGCAGTCAGAGCTTGCATCTAAAAGAAGCAATATGGCTTCGTGCAAAACTGAATATGAATATCAACTAAAGAATTACACACGTGCCAAAACATTACACGAAAAGAATCTGGTAAGCGACACTGATTATGAAACAGCATATTACAATTATCAGAAAGCTAAGAATTCATACGACATCAGTAAGAATGATTACCAGAAAGCGCAAACAAATATAGGATATGCAACCATCTACTCTCCCATTGACGGAGTTATTCTTTCACGTTCCGTTGAAGCCGGACAAACAGTGGCTGCAAGCTTTAGTACTCCAACTCTGTTCATTATCGCCAATGATCTGAAAAAGATGAGAGTAATTGCTAATGTTGACGAAGCTGATATAGGTAATGTAAAAGTTGGACAGCGCGTGAGCTTTACTGTTGATGCTTACCCGGACGATACATTCGAAGGAGAAGTTACCGAGGTTCGTCAGGAAGCTACAACAACAAACAATGTAGTAACTTATGAAGTTGTAATCAGTGCGCCCAATCCTGATTTAAAACTTAAACCAGGATTGACTGCTAACATAACAATCTATACGTTAGAGAAAAACGGTGTATTAAGTGTTCCTTCGAAAGCATTACGCTTTACTCCGGATCCTACAGTTATAGGCAACGAAGATAAAGTTGTAAAAGCTGGAAATATAAAGGAAGATGCGACCCACAAAGTATTGTGGAAACGTGAGGGAAAAACATTCACAGCTATTCCTGTAGAAATTGGAATCACTAATGGTACACTAACAGAAATTATATCAGGTATTCAGTCTGGACAAGAAATTGTTACAGGAGCCACCGCAGGACAAATGCCGGGACAAACAACGCAGGCTGCTAAGGGTGAAGAACAAAAAAGTGAAAGCTCGCCATTTATGCCGCAACGCCCCGGAGCTAACAAAAACAAATAGCAAAGATGAATAAAGAACCCATAATTGAATTAAATAACATCAAGCGGGAATTTATTGTCGGAGAGGAAACGGTACATGCCCTAAGAGGAGTATCATTCTCCATCTACGAAGGTGAATTCGTTACCATCATGGGAACCAGTGGTTCAGGGAAGTCAACCCTTCTGAATTTGCTGGGTTGCCTTGACACACCAACTTCCGGAGAATACCTGCTTGATGGGGTAAAGGTGCGGGATATGGAAAAAGCCGAACGAGCAGTTCTGCGTAACCGTAAAATTGGTTTTGTATTCCAAAGCTATAACCTGTTACCCAAAACAACTGCCATAGAGAATGTAGAATTGCCTTTGATGTATAATCCAGGAGTATCAGCTGCTAAACGAAAAGAAAAAGCAATCCAGGCACTTATAAAAGTTGGATTGGGTGATCGGTTGCAGCACAAGAGTAATCAGATGTCTGGTGGACAGATGCAAAGAGTTGCCATTGCCCGTGCATTGGTAAACGATCCGGTAATTATCCTTGCCGATGAAGCTACAGGTAATCTGGACACCCGTACTTCTTTTGAGATATTAGTGCTCTTTCAGGAACTTCACAAAGCAGGAAGAACTATTATTTTCGTTACTCACAATCCTGAAATTGCACAATTCTGCAGTCGGAATATTATTTTGAGAGACGGTCATATTGTGGAGGATAGAGTTAATGAAAAGGTATTATCCGCCAAAGAAGCACTAGATGCTTTGCCCATTGAAAAAGAATAAAAAATGAACGGAACCAATTTATTTAAAATAGCGCTAAAGGCTCTGAATAACAATAAATTCAGAACATTTCTAACGATGCTGGGAATCATTATTGGTGTGGCATCTGTTATCACCATGCTTGCCATCGGACAAGGCTCCAAAAAAAGTATTCAAAGCCAGATTTCGGAAATGGGAAGTAATATGATTATGATTATGCCAGGAAACATGGAACGCGGAGGCGTACGACAAGGAGCAAGCGACATGCAAACGCTGAAACTTGAAGATTACAAATCTTTGGTCAACGAATGCAAATACCTGGCTGGCGTATCACCTGTTGTAAGCAGTAGCGGACAGTTTATTTACGGGGCAAATAACTACCCTAGCTCTATCTCGGGTGTAGGAGAAGATTATCTTAAAATTCGCCAGCTAACGGTAGAAAGCGGTGAAACATTTACTCTGCATGACATCCAGGCATCGGCAAAAGTATGCGTGATAGGTAAAACAATTGCCGACAATCTTTTTACCGGTGGAGAAGACCCTGTTGGTAAAGTGATTCGCTTCAATAAAATTCCGTTTAAAGTAATCGGAGTTTTGAAAAGCAAAGGATACAATAGTATGGGACAAGACCAGGATGCCGTAGTTTTATCACCGTATACAACTATACAAAAAAGAGTACTGGCTATTACTCATATACAAGGATTATTTTGCTCGGCGCTTACCGAAGATATGACAGACAAAGCTACTGAGGAAATTACATCAATTCTCCGCCACAACCACAAGCTCAAAGATGCAGACGAAGATGATTTCGACGTCCGCAGTCAGAAAGAACTCAGCACCATGCTGAGTTCCACTACTGACCTTATGACTATTTTATTGGCATGCATTGCCGGTATTTCTTTAGTAGTTGGTGGTATTGGTATCATGAATATCATGTATGTCAGTGTAACAGAACGCACCCGCGAAATTGGTTTGAGAATGAGTGTTGGTGCAAGAGGCATTGACATTCTGAGTCAGTTCCTGATAGAAGCTGTCCTTATCAGTATAACCGGAGGTATTATCGGGGTAATAATAGGTGTTGGAACATCTTATGGAGTGAAGTTCCTTGCAAGTTGGCCAATCTTCATACAGCCATGGAGTGTATTTTTATCCTTTGGAGTATGTACTATTACAGGTATATTCTTTGGATGGTACCCTGCAAAGAAAGCTGCAGATTTAGACCCGATTGAAGCGATTAGGTATGAATAATTTAGCTAAAAAAGCAAGGAAAAGAGCTTCATTTTATTATATTTGCAACAATTATGAAGCAGCAAATCAATAATCAGCGTCCCCTGGAATTATTTATCCATATAATTGGATGGGGTATACTATTTGGGTTTCCTTTCTTTTTTACTAATAAGTTAGGAAGCAACAATATTAATTGGCAAGAGTACCTTCGGCATACAATGGTACCCTTGTCATTGCTGGTTGTGTTTTATATAAACTATCTCTACTTAATTCCTAACTTTTTCTTTAAGAACCTTACAAAGCGCTATATCATAATAAATATATTTCTGGTAATTATTATGAGTATAGGACTTCATTTCTGGCAAGAAATCAATTTCCCGTCTGACAATGCTGTTCCTCCTCCACCTATGAGTAAGGTAGTAGAAGAGCTTCATCCCGGCAGTTTCCCAAGGTCTAACTGGATTTTCTTTGCCCGTGATATGTTCTCGCTTATGCTAACCGTGGTATTAAGCTTATCCATAAAGATGAGTTCTCGCTGGACAGAATCGGAAACAGCTTTGCGCGAAGCTGAAAAAAGTAAGGCGGAAGCAGAGAAGAGTAAAGCCGAAGCAGAAAAGAGTATGACAGAAGCTGAACTTAAGAATCTTAAAGATCAGCTAAACCCGCATTTCCTGCTTAATACGCTGAACAACATTTATGCACTTATTGCTTTCTCTCCTGAAAAAGCTCAGCAAGCCGTGCAAGATTTAAGTAAGTTGCTACGATATGTACTCTATGATAATAATCAGACTTATGTATCTCTGAGAAAAGAAGTGGAGTTTATGCAAAACTATATTGAGCTGATGAAAATCCGTTTGTCGGACAATATTAAGATCGACGTAAAGATGCATACGCTAAACGGCACAGATACCAAAGTAGCTCCCCTACTCTTTATTTCTCTTATAGAGAATGCTTTTAAACACGGCGTAAGCTACAGCGTTCCTTCATTTATAAATATAAGTCTGGAAGAACAATTAGACGGTTCTATAATATGCCACATTGAAAATAGTTTCTTTCCTAAAAGCGAGCACGATAAAAGTGGTTCGGGCATAGGATTGGAATCTTTGCAAAAACGTCTAGAATTGCTCTATCCTGGACATTATAAATGGGAAAAAGGCATAAAAGATAAAGTATACACCTCTCATTTGGTAATAAGTAATAATGCCAATGTAACAACTAAATAAACTAATCTATGATTCTGAATTGTTGTATTATTGACGATGAACCTTTAGCTTTAGATCTTTTGGAAAGCTACGTGCTCAAGACTCCATTTTTAAAGCTTACAGGTAAGTATCTAGGAGCGTTACAAGCGATGCACGAACTTCAAAGCAATGATGTTGATCTCCTGTTCCTGGATATTCAGATGCCCGGACTCAACGGACTCGACTTCTCTAAAATGGTTCCTGAAAAAACCCGCATCATATTTACCACTGCTTTTAATCAGTATGCTTTAGATAGTTATAAAGTAAACGCTCTCGACTATCTGCTTAAGCCTATTAGTTATCTTGATTTTCTGCAAGCAGCCAATAAAGCACTGCGCTGGTTCGAGATTGTTCGTCGCCCCTCTTCTGTTGCTGCAGAACCCATTGCCAACGTTGCGCCTGTAACACCAACTGCAGCACCTGAAAAAGAAGAAATAGACAGCATCTTTGTAAAAAGCGATTATAAGCTGATTCAGATTAAGCTGGCGCATATTCTTTATATAGAAGGATTAAAAGATTACATAAAGATTTATACAGAAGATGAGCCGAAGCCAATACTCTCTCTGATGAGTATGAAATCTATGGAAGAACTCCTTCCATCAGGACGCTTTATGCGGGTGCATCGTTCGTATATTGTACAGATAGAAAAAATTAAAGTAATTGACCGCAACCGTATCGTTTTTGGCAAAACATACATACCAATCAGCGACACTTACAAAAAGGATTTTGCCGCATTTCTTTGTGGAAGATCACTCAATCATCCTATGTAAATTCAGAATATACAATTACAGGTATTTATACCCGTAGTAATTCAGAAATAAAGAACAATCCAGATGCTATTTTAACAAATAAATAGTATCTGGATTGTTCTTTATCTTTTTATGCCCCACACTTCTAAGTCAAACGCATCTTCTTTCAATACTTTGTATCATAAAGAATAATTATTATCGATTTATATTGAATTTATGTGCTAATCAAACAATTTTTCCATGCATTTGAACAAAATAATATCCTTATTTTCAATGCAAAACACAATCTTTGTACACATAATAAATAGAAACAAAATCTATACTTTATATACTACTATGAAAAAGAACATCCTTACACTTTTATTATTATTCACTTTATTTGGAGTTCCCTTCCAATCAACAGCTCAAACAAATTACAATCTCAGCCAGATGAAAAGGGAAAAATTAGGTCGCGGAGTGGTGGCAGTGCGTAAAAACAGTGAAAATGTATTTGTTTGTTGGCGTTACCTTTCCTCCGACCTCATTGGTTCTACCTTCAATATATACCGTAACGGAGCAAAAATCAATAAGGCACCAATAGCAAATAAGACTTGTTATGTAGATACAATAGCCTCAACCAGTAGTTGTACTTATACCGTAACTCCTTTAATTGATGGCGTTGAAACAGCAAATTCAAGTGCTACTTATACTTTATCCGAGAATGCACCCACCGGATATATAAATATACCTGTAGATCTGCCGGTAGGCGGAACTACTCCAGATAATGTGAGTTACGACTATTCTCCTAATGATGCTAGCGTTGGCGATGTAGACGGAGATGGAGAATATGAGATTATCCTTAAATGGGATCCATCTAATTCAAAAGATAATTCTCAGGCCGGTTGCACAGGAAACGTATTTATTGACTGCTACAAGCTGAACGGGACTAAACTGTGGCGAATTGATTTAGGTAAGAACATCCGTGCCGGTGCTCACTACACCCAATTTATGGTGTATGATCTTGATTTGGACGGGAAAGCTGAGGTTGTAATGAAAACAGCCGATGGCACTATTGATGGTACAGGAACTTTTATTGGTGATGCAAGTGCCGATTATCGCACATTAACTCCGGCAAATGGATATACCAGAATAGGAATGATACTTGCCGGACCGGAATATCTGACTGTTTTTAACGGGCAAACCGGTGCAGCAATGAAGACGATAGACTACAAGCCTGCAAGAGGCGCAACCAATGCTACAGAAATGAAATCTATGTGGGGCGATGATTACGGTAACCGGGTAGACCGTTTCCTGGCCTGCATTGCTTATCTTGACGGCATTCATCCCAGTGTAGTTATGTGTCGCGGATATTACACTCGCTCTGTTCTTGTAGCTTACGACTGGCAAAACGGTGAACTAACAGAGAAATGGAATTTCGATTCAAAGGATTACGGCAACAGCGGGTATGCGGGACAAGGTTATCATAGCTTACGGGTAGGCGATGTTGACGGAGACGGAAAAGATGAAATAGTATATGGTTCGTGCACCATTGACGACAATGGCAAAGGACTTTATACAACTGGACTGGGACATGGTGATGCTTTGCACATGACTGTATTCGACCCTGCCGATGGAGGATTACAGTTATGGTCATGCCACGAAAATAAAGTTGACGGTTCAACGTTCAGAGACACAAAAACCGGAAATATAATTTTTCAGGTAAAGAGTACCGATGATGTGGGACGTTGTATGGCTGCAGATATTGATCCCAATCATAAAGGAGTTGAAATGTGGTCGTCAAGATCCGGTGGTATAAGAAATATCAAGGGAGAAGTGGTTAACAGCTCCACTGGTAGTGTATCATCAAACATGGCTGCCTGGTGGGATGGCGATTTATTACGTGAGCTGGAAGATGGTGTTGGGGTTACCAAATATAACTATTCCACCGGTGGAAAAACTACTTTGCTAAATGCCAGTGAATGTTCATCGAACAACAGCACAAAAGCCACCCCTTGTCTGGCAGCCGACATATTAGGTGACTGGAGAGAAGAAGTTTTGTTAAGAACACTGGACAATAAAGCCTTAAGGTTATATGTATCTACCGAAGAAACCAATTACCGCTTTCATACCTTTCTTGAAGATCCGGTATATCGCATTAGTGTTGCCACACAAAACGTAGCGTATAATCAGCCAACTCAGCCCGGATTTTATTTCGGAGCAGATTTAGGTAAATGCTTCACCGAAAAAACAATCGTTGGTAAGGAGAACGCTGTTACTCTGGATGCCGGAATGAATTATGACAGTTATCAATGGATGGCCAACGGCAAAGTTATAGGTAGCAGCAGAACCATTAATCTTACGGCCAATGAGCTTCCACTTAACACCCAAACAACCGTCACTCTGGATGTAACTTTCAGAGGCTTTAAATTTGAGGATTCTGCCGATGTAACCTTAACCTCAAGTTCCACTGCCATTGAAACAAACCAACTAAACAATCAGGTTAAGGCTTTCTACTGTTCACCGGATAAATCTATTCAGATTGAATTTCCCGATAGTTATTCAGATATAGAAGTATCGTTAATCAGCATTGAAGGGAAAGTTATTTGTAAACAGCGTGAGACAAGCGGAAGCAAAGCAATAAAAATTCCAGCCTCATCAATTGCTAAAGGTGTTTATATGGTACATATTAATTTCGGAGCTCAAAATGTGATTAAGAAAATAGTATTGATGTAAAAAAAATGTCGGCAAATGCAATTTTTCCTGTTTTTTGATTAAATTTATTGCAAATTTTAAAAGCACAAAAGAGCTGAGAGAACTGAACTTTTCTTCCCAACTCTTGCTTGTTTATTAATCTCAAAAAAAAGACAGAATATGAAGAAATACAGAATTGCTTTTTTCGATACCAAGTCTTATGACGAAGAATCTTTTAATAAGATTAATGAGAAGTACAATTTCGAAATTAAATACTTCAAAGGTCATCTCAACAGAAACAATGTAATCCTTACTAAGGATGCTGATGCTGTATGTATCTTTGTTAACGATATTGCCGATGCTGAAATTATTGATGCCCTGGCCGAGAATGGAGTGAAGTTAATCGCTTTACGATGCGCGGGATTCAACAACGTAGATCTTTCGGCCGCACAAGGAAAAATAGCGGTAGTTCGTGTTCCGGCTTACTCACCTTATGCTGTGGCAGAGCATGCCGTGGCACTAATGATGGCACTGAACAGAAAAACTCACCGTGCATACTTGCGCACACGTGATGGCAACTTTGCATTGAACGGCCTTATGGGATTTGATATGCACGGCAAAACTGCCGGTATTATAGGAACAGGGAAAATTGCCAAAATTCTGATTCATATTTTAAAGGGCTTTGGCATGAACATTCTTGCCTACGACCTTTATCCTGATTATAATTTTGCGCGCGAAAACGATGTTGTTTACACAACGATGGATGAGCTTTATCACAATTCGGATATTATTTCTTTGCACTGTCCGCTTACGGATCAGACTAAATACCTGATTAACGACTACTCTATCAGTAAGATGAAAGATGGTGTGATGATTATAAATACCGGACGCGGACAGCTTATTCATACCAATGCTTTGATCGAAGGATTGAAAAACAAAAAGATTGGTGCAGCGGGTCTAGATGTATACGAGGAAGAAAGTGAGTACTTCTACGAAGATAAATCGGACAAGATTATTGATGATGATGTATTAGCACGCTTACTTTCCTTCAATAATGTTATTGTTACTTCGCATCAGGCATTCTTTACTCAGGAAGCATTAGCCAATATTGCCAGTACAACGCTTCAGAATATGCAGGATTTTATTGATGGGAAACCGCTGGAAAATGAAGTAAAGTCCAAATAAAGCTTATAATTCCCGGCTCTTTTTTGAAAAGTAATAGTGGAAAAAGAAGTGTATTGTTTTTAATGTTTTAGAATAACCTGCTGCATTTAAAAATGTAACAGGTTATTTTTTTATTTATTGGTGAATAAATAAAATTCTACGGCCAATAAATTTAATTTATTCACCAATAATTTAGCAGGTATTTCCCATTGCTTTTTCTTAATAAGAATGTAATATCTCTGCAAAACTAATTTATAAATAAACTTATTCTCCTTTCAATTTTAAATACTGAATATAAAGTAATTAGGAAGCGCCCGAAGAGTTAAAACGCAAAAAGCAAAAAAATAAAAGAAGTTAAGAGAAAAATCAATTCAAAGAAAGTGCTGCTATATTTGTATCACATTTAATAGTGTAATGAGACATATTAAACATACATTCATCTATTTTCTGGTACTCGCTTTTGTCTATATAGGCGCAGGCGTACCATTAATGAACTGTTTCTGCCAACAGCAGAAAGAGATGAAGATGTCTTGTTGCAATAGTCATCACAATGACAATAACTGCTGTAAAACAACGATTCTAAAAATTGGAAACTTTGAAAAGGCAACTTCTCTCACTGTTAATCCTATACTGAATCTTGTTGCAGAAGTTCTTTCTCCATACTCCTATCAACAACCTCTGCCGGAGATTGCGCTGAATAACGACTATGGCCGTCCGCCTAGCCCTGATTCTTCACGGCATTATCTCAGTCTGTATTGTGTCTTAGTGATTTAGTATAACGTTTCGTGCTGTCATGGTTTACCGTGGCAGTTGAGAACTTATATAATTAATAATCATTAAGTGCACAAAAAATAATGAAAAAATATATTGCATTGCTTCTGGTCTTTATGGCCACGGGCAGTTATGCGCAACAATTGGTTACCGGAACTGTCTTCGATACAGAAGGAGAACGTGTTATCGGAGCAAGTGTTACGTGGAAAAACTCTGCCGTTGGAACAACTACAGATATTGATGGTAAATTTGAAATTAAGCCCCATAAGGGAAGTAAAGAACTAACCGTGAGTTTTATTGGTTATGAGCCGGTAACACTTGCCATAAATTCGCAAACAAAACTGCCTTTGGATATTAAACTGAAACCGGGCATTGAGCTGAAAGAGGTGCAGGTTACGGGCAGAAAAATGGGACTGGTACAAAACAGAGCCGGCATTTTAAATTCACAAACTATTAGCTCAACAGAACTACTTAGGGCGGCATGCTGTAACCTGGGGGAAAGCTTTGAAACAAACCCTTCGGTCGATGTATCTTACAGCGATGCAGCTACGGGGGCAAAGCAGATAAAACTGTTGGGACTGTCGGGTACTTATGTACAGATGCTGACAGAAAACATTCCCAACTTCCGTGGGGCTGCATCTCCTTACGGACTGGGATACATTCCTGGCCCATGGATGCAAAGTATTCAGGTTTCTAAAGGTACTTCTTCCGTAAAGAACGGGTACGAAGCCATTACCGGACAAATTAATGTGGAATATAAAAAGCCAAAGACTGCTGATATAGTTTCTGCAAATCTCTACGGAAATTCAATGGGACGCTTTGAAGCTAACGCCGACGCCTCAGTGTTACTGAACAAAAACCTCAGCACAATGGTCTTTGCTCATTATGAAAACGAAACCGATGAGCGAGACGAGAATCACGACGGGTTTAGTGATTCTCCTTCCATGAAGCAATACAATCTGCAGAATCGCTGGGAATATCACAAAGGCAACTATATGCTTCATGCAGGTATTAAGGGGCTTAGCGAGAAAAGGGCAAGCGGACAGATGCACGATATGGACAATCCGTACCGCATTGGAATCAACACAGACAGAGTGGAACTATTTGCAAAAAATGCATTTATTCTCAATCCAGAGAGGAACAGTAGTATTGCATTAATTCTCTCGGGAAGTGTGCATAATCAGGACTCTTATTTTGGCAGAAAACTGTATGATGTGAACCAGAATAACGGATATGCTTCTTTGTTATTTGAGACTGATTTTACTTCAAAGCACAATCTATCAACCGGATTGAGCTTTAATTATGATTCTTACGACCAGAGTTACCGACTTACTCATAATATAAATCAAATTAAAACAGATGATTTTATAAAAGAAGCGGTATCCGGAGCTTATGCGCAATATACCTATAAGCCATCTGAGAAGTGGACTTTCATGGCTGGTTTGAGAGGTGATTACAGCAGTCAATATGGATTCTTTGTAACTCCGCGTGCTCATATAAAGTATAATATGAATGAGTATATAAACCTACGTGCATCAGTAGGAAAAGGATACCGCGCTCCTCATGTGCTGGCTGAGAATAATTTTTTGCTTGCCAGTAGTCGTAGTGTGAACATTGCAGATAATCTGGATCAGGAAGAGGCATGGAACTATGGAGCAAGCGCTTCTTTCTATCTTCCAATAGCCGGAAAGACACTAAACATTAACACAGAATATTATTATACTGATTTTACTAAGCAGGTAGTAACGGATATGGATAGTGACCCTCATGCGGTTAGCTTCTATAACCTTAACGGAGAATCGTATGCGAAAAACTTCCAGATAGAAGCCTCCTACCCTTTCTTTAAAGGTTTCACGCTTACTGCTGCCTATAGAATGACTGATGTGAAAACCACTTATAATGGTATTCTTAGAGAAAAACCGCTGACAGGAAAGTATAAAGGCTTGATTACTGCCTCTTATCAAACGCCATTAAAAATCTGGCAGTTCGATACCACCCTTCAGCTGAATGGCGGAGGCCGGATGCCTACACCTTATACAAACGAGGATGGTTCACTTTCATGGGACAAACGTTATAAGGGTTTCCCTCAACTAAGCGCTCAAATAACTCGTTTCTTCCGTTTTGGTTCCATTTATCTGGGAGCAGAGAATCTGACAGGCTTTACACAAAAGAACCAAATTATTGATGCTTCAAATCCTTACGGAAACAATTTCGATTCAACAATGATATGGGGCCCCGTGCAACATGGAGCCAAATACTATTTAGGAGTTCGATTTAATTTACCAAAAGATATTTAACTAAAAAACCATTGATTATGAAAACAAAATTAATTCTTTCAGTTTTTGCAATCTTTTTTGCGATAAATACTGTTTCAGCAAAAGAGATCAAAAGTTTAACTCTCAAAGTAGAGGATATGATGTGTGAGATTCACGAAGCAAAGATTACCAATATGCTTCGGTTTGAAAAAGGTGTTAAGGAGATAAAGACGGATGTGCCCAGCCGCATTGTAATAATTAAATATGATGCCGAAAAGAACACTCCTGAAAAGCTCATTAAATCTTTTGAAAAAGTAAAATGTACAGCAGTGCTGGTACCGGATACAACTGAAAAGAAAACCGATAAATAAGTACCGCCATTATTAAATAACAGAAACAAAATGAAAACATTGAAATTTAAAACAAGTGCCATGTGCAGCGGATGTGTTGCCACCATTGGCAAAAGTCTGAACGAAATAGTGAAACCAGAACAATGGTCTTTTGATCTTTCTTCAAAAGATAAAGTCTTGACAGTGGAGACAGATAAAGAAGCCGGCGAAATTATCCATCAGATAGAAAAGGCTGGATATAAAGCAGAATTATTATAATCATTATTCAGAAATGTATTTATGAGCAAGTAATCTATACTTGCTTATAAATACATATATTTCCTCTTCAAATAAAAGCCATATTTTTATTTAACACGCTTATAAATCAAGATTATTATGTAAATTTGTATCTAAAATAATTTAGGAAAAACACCTCTATAGATGATTATTATTTAAAGAATATACAGTTTTTATAAAATCAAATAAAGTGATTGACAAATGAAAGTATTATTAGTAAACGGCAGTCCGCACAAGCATGGCTGCACTTACACAGCGCTGGAAGAAGTTGCTGCGGCTTTAGAAAGAAATGGTATAAAGACCGAAATTATGCACATTGGCACAAAACCTATTTCGGGATGCTTAGCCTGCAATACCTGTAAAGAGACTGGAAGATGCTGTATTGACGATGTAGTTAATTACTTTCTGGAAAAAGCTGAGAATTTTGATGGATATGTATTTGGTTCTCCGGTACATTTTGCATCTGCCTCAGGAATGATAACATCGTTTATGGACAGGGTATTTTATGGCAAAACGCCCCACTTTGCCAATAAACCTGCAGCAGCTGTGGTTAGCTGCCGCCGGGGTGGAGCAACAGCTACATTCGATCAGTTGAACAAATACTTTTCCATCAGTAATATGCCAATTGTTTCTTCACAATATTGGAATATGGTGCATGGAAATACTCCCGAAGAGGTAAAACAAGATCTTGAGGGACTGCAAACCATGCGCACTCTTGGCAAAAATATGGCCTGGCTACTTAAATGCATTGAAGCAGGGAAAAAAGCCGGAATTGCATTACCTGAAAGGGAACCGGCAATAAAAACTAATTTTATAAGATAATAAACCAAAATAAATTAAATAGTATGTACAATTTCACATTTCAGAATCCTACCAAATTAGTATTTGGCAAAGGAGAAATTGCTCAGCTTTCAACTTTTATTCCTACAGAAAAGAAGGTTATGATAACCTTTGGCGGAGGAAGCGTAAAGCGCAATGGAGTTTACGAACAAGTTATTGCTGCACTTAAAAATCATAATTGCATTGAATTTTGGGGCATTGAACCTAATCCCGAAGTTGAGACAGTACGTAAGGCTGTAGCTTTGGGCAAAGAAAATGATATTGATTTCTTACTGGCAGTGGGCGGTGGCTCTGTACTCGACGGAACAAAACTTATTGCCTCTGCCCTTGCCAATCCGGGTATCGACCCTTGGGAGATTGTATTAAAAGGAAGAATAGAAACCGCTATTCCTTACGCTTCGATAATGACGCTTCCGGCTACCGGATCTGAAATGAATTGTGGTTCTGTTATTTCGTGCAGAGAGAAAAAAGAGAAATATGCATTTTCAACTACTTTCCCTGAATTTTCTATTCTTGATCCGGAAGTAACTTATTCTTTGCCAGCCAATCAGATTGCTTGCGGACTTGCTGATATTTTTGTTCATGTGGCCGAGCAATACATGACAACAGCTGGTCAATCACGCATAATGGACAGATGGGCCGAAGGTGTATTGCAAACTGTTATTGAAATAGCTCCAAAGATTAAAGAGAATCAGAATGATTATGATGTTATGGCAGATTATATGCTTTCTGCTACACTGGCTTTAAACAGTATGATAAGTATGGGGGTAACACAAGATTGGGCTACACACATGATTGGACATGAACTTACTGCACTTCACGGTCTTACTCACGGTGCATCGTTGGCTATTGTTTATCCGGGCACTTTGATTACTTTGAAAGAGCAAAAACAAAGTAAGATTCTGCAATACGGTGAACGTGTTCTTGGCATTACATCAGGTACTGAAAGCGAGCGTATAAACGAAACTATAAGTAAAACAGAAGCTTTTTTCCGTTCATTGGGATTAGCTACACGACTTACAGAAGTTGGCATCGGTGACGAAACGATTAATCTGATAGCCGAGCGCTTTAATAAAATAGGTGTTGCATACGGCGAAGGCCGAAACGTAACCGGAGACGTTGCCAAACAAATATTACTGAATTGCAAGTAACCCCAATCTTTCCATAAAAGGAATGATGGTTCTTTATAGTATTAATTCAGTATTAAATGTCTTTCAGACAGTAACTTCTTTGGAGATATCCTCTGTTTTAACTTTGTTCTACTAGAAAAAGAAAGCAGAGGTAAGACTATTCATTCAATAGCTGTTACAAACAAAAATAAGGCTATCTCAATTTTGCATTTGCATTTTTTGAGATAGCCTTATTACTTTATTTCTATTCAGGAAAACCTTGATAAATGTTCAGGTATTAGAAGAATGTTCTTTCTATTTATTTCGCCAACTGATTTTCTATTTCCTTCACCAAACCGGCAAATTCTTCTTCATTATACAAGCGAGTTAGCTTCACAATTTTACCACTTCTGTCTATAAGAACATTACGGGTAATTCCGGCTTTGCGATCTGCATACTTTGCAAAGATATCAGCTCCGGGATCCAATCCCAGCGGATAAGTTATTTTTGTTTGAGCGGCAAAATCAAGAACAGTTTTCAATGGTTCATCTCTATCAATACCCATCAAAACAAAACTTCCATTTGCTTTATTTTTCTGCCAGATATCACTTTCTATAAAAGGCATCTCTTTGCGGCATACACCACACCAGCTGGCAGTAAACTGTAACATTACTACTTTGCCTCTTAATTGAGACAATTTTACTTTCTTTCCATCGGTAAGAGTTAATTCAAAATCGGGAGCAATATCGCCAACTTTAACAATGTAACCTCTATCGTCAGTGGCAACATTGGTTTCTGCAGATTTCTTTACTTGTTGAGCGCTAGCCTGAGCGCCTAAAGCAATAAAAAACAAACAGAACAGATACTTAAAGACTTTATTCATAAATACGTGTTCAACAAATTACACATTAAAAACTAGTTGATATTAACATCAATAATCCAGCTATAAAAAGTGGAATAATGATATATAAAATCTTATTTTCCATAAGCTCTCTTACATATTACAATTTAATCTCTTTGATAAAAACGACTGCGAAGTTAGACAAAATACCAAATAGCATCAAGCACATTAACTAAAACACCTATAATGTTCAGCTTTATTAAATATAAGTGCCCCATTTACACCATTTTATCTTTAATTTTTGTAAAGCCTCCACTGTTTATTTATCAATAAGAAACAAAACATTTTCATTTAAAAAGCCATTAGCTTCAGGTTAACTTTATTACATTAGCAAATGTACATATTTTGCTTGAAAGTAGTATGTATTCCTGCAATTAAAATTTATAAAATATAATTATATAAAAAGTCCGATTCCATTATCTTTTTTCATAGTTTTGTTGTTATTCATAAAGCACTGTTTCCTATCACTTTACTAAATCCAATAGTATACTTATGAAAATACTAAAGAAAAAAACGGCATTATTAATATCCATCTTTTTGGTATTTAGTGCAACTATTTTAGCAAAGCCAAGAACAAGTAATGAGGCGCTAACCATTGCTAATTCGTTTAAACAAAAAACTCAGAGTACAATTAAGAGAATGTATTCCACCAGCTCATTTTTAAAGTTGGCATACACATGTACAGATAATATTGCTACTCGTTCGACAGAGCCCAATGCTTACTATTATGTTTTTAATGTTGGAGAGAATAGTGGCTTCATTATTGTCTCCGGTGATGATAGGGCAAAAGAGATTCTTGGATATTCAGACAGTGGTAGTTTTAATATTAATACTATACCGTCCAATTGTGCAGCATGGCTTAGTTTCTATCAGAAAGAATTAAAAGCATTAATAGAACAGCCGGAAACGAGTGCTATCTCATCTCAATCTTTAAACGCAAGGGGAACAACAAATTACGCATCAGCAATAAGTCCATTGCTGGGAGGAATAAAATGGGATCAGGGAACACCATATAATAATATGTGTCCCATAATTACTGATTCAACATCTGAAAGAGCGGTAACAGGATGTATCGCTACAGCAATGGCTCAGGTAATGAAATATCATAGATGGCCTGTACATGGAACGGGATCAAACAGTTATACTCCCAAAGGCTTTTCCTCGTCACTAAGTGTAGATTTCTCACAGGCAACCTACGACTGGGATAAGATGACGGACACATATAACAGTTTAAGTACTCAGACTCAAAAAAATGCAGTGGCTACTATTATGTATCATGCGGGGGTAGCATCTTTTATGAATTATGGAAAATCAAGCGGTTCAAGTTACTATAAAATGGCAAGTGCCTTAAAAAACAATTTCGGTTATGATACCAATATGCAATGTTATCAAAGAGACTATTATTCAGAATCTGAATGGATAAATCTAATTAAAGCAGAATTAAATTCTCAACGCCCGGTATTATACAGAGGAGCCACAGAAGATGCCGGACACGAGTTTGTATGCGATGGGTATGACAGCAATAATTTATTTCATATTAACTGGGGATGGAGCGGAAGTTATGATGGATATTTTGAATTATCAGCATTAACTCCTTCTTCAATGGGTATCTATGGATTTAATTATGAACAGGCCATTACTATTGGAGTACAAAAGCCTACCACGACATCTACTGCACCACCTTTCCAGCTATATTTATACACAAAGATAAAAAGCTCTGCAACCACTGTAAACCGTTCTGATTCTTTTGATATTTCAATGGAAATATATAATATGGGACTTAATAAATACAGTGGAAATCTTGGACTGGCATTATACAACACCAACGGACTTGCCGGAATAATAATGAAAGATACCGTGGCAGACCTTAATACCAACTGGGGATGGTCTGATCTTGTTTTATCTTCTAATATTCCGTCTTCAATAGAAAATGGGAATTACAAACTTTACCCTGTATCAAAAGGTTCAGAAGAAGCTGAATGGCATACTATAAAAGGCAAAGTAGGAACACCAAATTATTTCAATGTTTCTGTAACTTCTTCGAATGTTACTATCTCTAGTCCAGATGTTCTTCCAAAACTTGTTCTGAACTCAATAACAACTACCGGTAATCTTTATGAGAAAAAAACCGGAAGGTTTAATGTAAGCATTACAAATACCGGAGGTGAATACAATTCAACATTGCTACTGATGCTAAAATCGGCAACCAATGACACTATTACTCAGAAGATCTGCACTATACCTGTTAATATACCTACAGGAGAAACAAAGAGTTTTTATCTAACCGGTGATATTACAAAATCTGCCGGACAATATTATTTGTATACCATGTACGATCCTGAAAATAATAATGCAAATACGGTTAATTACTCTTCTTTGGGGAATCCTTTAAATATTGAAATCCTGACTTTACCGACAGAATCACCAATAATGACACTTGATTCTAAAATTTCTTTAGCAGACACTACCATTGTTAGAAATAGTAATGTAGAACTAACAGCTCACATAAAAAATACCGGAGGATATTTTAAGAACTATTTAGGAGCCTTTGTATTTCCAAGAGCTGGTGGTAGTTCACTTATCAGTTACGGGTTTCAGGAAGTTATTTTGGACAAGAACGAAGAAGCAACATTTACCTTCTCTGGTAATTTCAACTTTAATCCCGGTCAATATCAAACACAAGTGAGATATTGGACAGGTTCTACATGGGCAAAATTAAGTCCAACCAGCAACGGTGTGATTACATTCACCATTATTGATGAAGCTACAGGTATTGAACAGACTGCTTTTGAAAAGCCTCTTTTCTACCCCAACCCTGCTACCGACAAGCTTTATTTGCAATCGGACGAGATAGTTAAGTCAATACGTATCACTAACCTTTCAGGAAATCTGATTTTGTTGATACAACCGAATACTAGAGGTAACATAACCATTCCTGTATCTGAGCTTAGCGCTGGTACTTATATTCTGCAATTAACAACCGATTCAGGAATAAAGGTTAGTAAATTCATCAAGAAATAGAGAACAGAGAATTTAGTTACTTCAAAAAAATTGTCCTATTGGCTAAAAAAGTGAAGTGACCCCAAAAAGTTTTAAGTCTAACTTTTGAGGGTCACTTCAAAATATAGTATGTGAAACAGGGCAGTTTATTATTTAACATCCACGAACTACTGATCTAAGGATGAAAATACTGATGTTTTTTTAATGTAGCTTTTCCGTAATGAATAGCATGACGGGGACAAATATGGTAACAAGCCAGACAGGAAGTGCAGTTATCTCCCCAAACAGGTTTACCTTCTACTTTCACATTATGCATTGGACAATGCTTTTCACACAATCCACAAGAGATGCAATCATCCGTTGCATGGAAAGGCTTAGCCGTAACCTGATATTTGTTAAACAACGGATTTATAATCCTGCTCTTTAAAAAAGCAAAGCTGCCCTTTTTGCACTCAAAACAGTTTTCTGTACGATTGGCCAGAATCTCGTTTATCCGTTTTATTTCTACAACCGAATCATCAAGTTTTTTCTGTTCCAGTTCTTTCGGATCGGTATCAAACCCTGGCAAAGATACATAATTATTGGGCATAATTATCGAGAAACCTGCTTTCCAGCTCCACTCCTTCTTACAGACAATCTCATCCATAATCTTCTGTGTGAGTCCGGCTTCATCGCCACAAGAACAGATAAAAAAGATATATTGGTTATTATAGTTAGTAAAGCTTATTTTTTTAATAAACTCCATAACGATAGCCGGTGGTGCCCATGAATAGACAGGAAAAACAAAACCCACCATTTCGGAATCTTCTAAAGAATATTGAAATGAATTAGCAAGATCAACCATCTCCTCTGCTATGGAAATCAGCTTTTCATTCTGCTTAGTTGCCACTTGACTGGCAATCCATTTTGAATTTCCAGTTCCCGAAAAATAAAATATCATAAATTATATTGTTTGCTTAAATTATACAGACGCAAAAGTATAATATAAATTGTTACAACCTTTCAGCAGAGGTCTTTATTTTTATTAGAAAAGAATACCCCGACATTCATTCAAGAAAAACATCTTATAAGAATGTCAGGGTAAATTTATTCAAGTTTTTTTACTTTTACCAGTTATCTCATTTAACGGAAAAGCTATAGCCTAATTAGACTGAGATTTTTTTCTTCTCAGCATTGCATTTATTATCTGTACAGATCCAATCCAGACAATCATATCAAAAGCAAAAACAAGATTAATATCCATAAATGATTGAAGAATGACATTGACAAGAACTAGCATACCTGCACAAAGCACCAGACTAATCATTACTTTTCGATGTGAAAAGCCCAAATCAAGCAATTTATGATGAATATGTCTTCTGTCGGGCATAAACATAGACTTACCGGCAAATGCTCGTCCCAACATAACTCTTAAGGCATCGAACAAGGGAATAAATAATGCTGAAAGAGAAATGATAACCGGAGAATTAAACATCTCGTAATGACCAGGCATATTCATTGAGAATCTCACTCCCAGAAAAGCCAGGAAATAACCAAGTGTAAGCGAACCTGTATCGCCCATAAAAACCTTACGAGAAGTATTAAAAACATTATAATAGAAGAACGGAATTAAAATGCCAATTAGAATAACACATATCAATGAAAAGAAAAACAGTTCTCTCATAAAAGATAATAATCCGAATGAAATTAATGCTACCCCCGATATACCAGATGCCAAACCATCTGCTCCATCAATAAGATTAACTGCATTTGTAATAAATACAGTGAGCAATACAGTAAAAGGCATTCCTATCCATGAAGGTATTTCCCAGATACCAAATAAACCATTGAAATTATTGATATACAGTCCACCGGAAACCATAAGTATAGCTGCCATAAGCTGAACAGCCATTTTATGAGAATAACGTGAACCTACAAGATCATCTTTTAAACCTATTCCCCAAAGAATTAAGCATCCGGCAATAGTTCCAAACATCTTCCTTAAAACAGGAAAAAGCGAAACAGTTGACTCATCAGGCATCAGTCTCATTATAATCATTGTACATAATGAGAATACAAATAGTAATATTGGAAAAAATGTCGCTCCGGCAAGTCTGGGCACAAGTTGTTTGTGGGATTTACGTGCATCAGGAATATCATAAAGACCTTTCTTTTTAGCTATAAAAATTACACGTGGAAGAGCCATCATTTCAAGCACTACAGAAGAAATTAAAGAAAAAATCAACATCCCAATTAACGACACAAAGTAATCTTTTATCATATTTATGTTAAAATTACATTCCAATACACACTAAACCATAAAATCACGCCCAAAGATAAGAAATGTTCTTTAAATCAGTAAAATAAAATTAATATCTATTTTCATATATTAAAAAAATAACGCTTTTTTTGTTAAAATGTATAATCATAAATATAACTTAATTATGCGTTTACTATATAAGACAAATAGAAGAAGTCTATAGTAATATGTCACACTGTGAGCTATTTAGTTTATTCACATACATTCTTAAGAGCATTAAAACCAAGCATTTCTTATAAACATAAAAAAGCTTTAAACTGATAGCATACCAGAGATAAAATTAATAGAATTGTAATATATCATTTATTTAAAACTATAATTTATATATTTATTTAATATCTTCAAATACAAAATATTTTCTCGATTTTCTTTTAATTTTCAAATAAATAACATACATTTACAAAACAAAACCTTATTAATTGCAAAACTATGAACTCACCGCAAAAGGAAGCTGCTAAAATTATTAAATTGGCCTATAAAAATGGAGGAAGTATCAATTTATCTGTGCTAAAGTTTACAAATAATAAAGATAAGATTGCTTCTGAAGTAACTCACATTTTATCTGCGTATGGCTACATGACCTCAAATGCTGTGGATAGCAATTTTGGCTGGGAGATATACAAACTTAGTGAAAAAGGAATGGAACTTGCTAAAAAAGGTGTATTCAATGAAAATCCTGAAAATATTATTTCTACAAGATACATAGCTCTATTTGCATTAGTGGCATTCATTATTACCTTTATCGTTATTTCAGCTATTAGCTAATTAGGTTTCAAAAAGATGCATCTTATAATATAAATATATTCTAAGAAATAAAGAAAGGGATTATTTGTAAATACCACCAAATCCCCCTTAGGGAAGTATTTGTCTATAACGACTCTTTCAATATTGAAACGCGCTGCAATAATTTTAGAACAACAAATAAGATATAGATACTCCTAATTTCAAAGGAGCTAATATTGTTTTGTCTGTATTGGGAGAAAGTGGTTTTACATCGCCATCGACATACTCAAAACAACGATATTTCAATAAACCAGCTCCAACAGACGTTTCTATGTTCCATCTGCGACTGATAACCCAATCAAAACCATAAGTAAAACCTGCTGCAACGGCATCGCCATCATAACAAGTATTGCCCATCTTAAGATTATAATTGGCTGCAAATGTGGTAAGTCCTACATAATGACGTGCCATAGGGCGACTAAACCAATAACGTAATTCGGGCGCAACTTGCAAGAATTTCAAATTGTTGTCATCAATCTTTGTGGAGAAATTGGCTGTTGTGCCTAAGTCTAGAGTAAAGTGCCTAGAAAGACGAAATTCAGCTTCTATATTCGGAGATAACGTTGCCCAATATAGTGTATTGGTTTTAAGAGCTATTCTTTGTGCCATGGCTATAGTGCCACACGAAAGTAAGAATGAAACAAAAAGTAATCTACCAAGATTTCTATTTAATATTAATGCTAACATAATCATTTTTATAAATTGTAATTAATACCCACCATAAATTCTCCGATTGCTCTTCCACGTCGGTTATAGCTTTTATCAATAGACTTGTTATAGAGATTAAGCGCCGGTTCCAAAGTAAGGTCAATCTTCCTGGATAATGTTATTTTAGTCTGAACTCCCATTTTCAGGCCTAACGGAATAGTTAAATCAAATCCTTTTTTGGAAGCTAAATTAATACTTGTACCAACGACTCCCAGAAACTCAAGCTTTCTATCCATGTCATATCCTGCAGCAAGCGTTGTTAAATTAGCCATATAATCGGCATTAAAAGCAGTAACAACTACATCAGAACTTGTTGCATTAGTAAGTTCTTTTCTATTCAATCCTAACCTAAAGTAGGAAACTGGTGATACCCTCTTACCAATGGCTAATGTGTACATTCCCGACAAATCTTTTGCCTTAAGATCTCCATTGTTAAACGATCCGCCATATCCTCCTATTCCCAGACTAGCAGAAACAAAATACTTGGAATGATCATCTTTAGCGAAATCTTGTGCATAAGCTATTTTCTCTGAAGACAATTTATAGTTCAAACCAATCTGAACGTTCATCACATCTTTTGCACCATTATTTCTAAATCTGCTACGAACTGTTGCTTTAGGTTCAATAAATAAATCAACAGTGGGAGATGCTTTGAAAACCACTTGCCCTCCGGCACTGATACCAGGAACAAAATCCAATGACCGGCGTTCGTAATCAACACCAGCATTTATTCCGGCAAATGCATTTAAGTTTAACCTCCTGTCAGGATCGTAACCAAATGCCATAGTTGATAAACTCAACATGTAATCAGCCTCAGCACCACCATACAGATACTTCAAAGCATTTTCTTGCCTGTATTCTCCATTCATGCCCAATCTCCATCCTGCAACAGGATTAATCCATTTGCCAAATGCCATCTGACCCGAAAGGCCAAAAGCATTAGCACGTTTTATGTGAGTAGCCAGAAAATTGGTTCCTGCTGAAAAAGCAAAATATGAATTGCTTTTATTATCATTCCTGAATAAAGACTTTTGTTTCGCACTACAATCTTTTAATCGTAAATTTACACCTCCCATAAGTGCCAATACCCCGTCCATCTTTGCAAAATGAATACTCCTTTCAGCAAAGTTTTCTGAGTATAAACGTAACTGAGGTTCTAAAAATAAACCAAACGATGGAGTAACATTCCACAATCCCTGCAAAGATACTTCACCTCCTAGGTATGTTTTACGATTAAGTGAAGAAGAACGGAAAGCCAGATTTACACCTGCAGCACCAATCAACTCAAATTTCCGGTCTCGATCGTATCCATTCATCAAAGAGGTTATATTAAAGAGATAATCGGCACCAATCGTAGCAATTTTAGCTCCAGGTTGCTTGTCGCTTTTCCATAGTTTTCCCAAGTCGGCGGACAATCTTAATCCAGAAATTCCGGTAAACCATTTACCTACATATAAAGAAGCTCTGGGATCTACATTATTTTTATAAAATGCAGCCTGCTTCATCGGTGAATTAAATCCGTAAGCAATTCCTATAAACGTATTATCCGCCAAGCTGCTATTTCCCATCTTTTTCTTTTTAGAACTCAATTTTTGTGGGTTAGAATTTAATTCAAATCCTGCATTAATCATAAAATTAGCACGACTATGATATTCACCATTTAAACCTGTTGCATAGTATTGACCGGGATAGTAATTTACGCGCGGTTCCAAGAAGAAGCAAAATTCATCAGAAAGTTTGAAAGACGCTTTTAAGCCAGCACCCACGCCAAACAAGTTTTGATCTTTTTCATTTCTAAGATAATCGTAATTAAATCCGGTTACAGCAGTCAGATTAAAGAATCTACTGTGATTATACCCATAAAACATATTACTTAGATTCAGTAGATAATCAGCCTGCAGACCAAGCGCCTTTACCTTACTTTTTGTTACCGGATATTTAAATACAGCAGCTTTACCAGTCAGCCTTGCACCAGAATAAGGGGAAAACCATTTTCCCATGCCAGCAAAGAAATTACCTCCGGCATACCTGTCGAGATCAGAACATCCCGGAGCAATTAGTCCACCAATTCCTAAGCCTGAAAACAGAAATATATTATCCTTGAATGATGATAAATGGAACTTATCTGTGTAGCGTTTGTTTATAGGAGTAGTTCTAAACTCAATACCAGCTACTAAAGAACCTGCAATGTTATAATCACGCCAGCTATCAGTAAAATCAAAATTATCTGAATAAATACCGATACGAGGTTCAATGAAGAATACACTTCCATAATTCATGGCATAACGTGCTTGCAGTCCGGCCCGGAAACCATATGATCCATTATATCCCTTTTCGAATTGAGGAAACAAATATTCACCTCCGGCTATGCCCAGCAATTCAAACTTTCTGCCAGCATTAAAATCTTTTGCCAAAGCGGATAAATTCATTAAATAATCCAGACTTACGCCCACCCCTTTCACCCTAACAAGCTCACCTAGAGGATATGCATTGTAATATTTACCAAACAGACTGAGACGAGCCCCATGAATAGGTGTAAACCATTGACCTAAAGAGACTCCAAGTTCAGCACCGGGATACTTAATTCCATTTTTAATGCCCGGAACCAAAGCAAACGATGAGCCCCCATAAATCTGAAAAAAAGAATGACTGATAGAATCATTTCCTTCGAAACTCTTAAATTTTGGAACTTTTTGCAACCTATACTTTTGATAATCTATATACGATTCTTTGTTCTGTGCACCAATATTGGTAAGTAGAAATAAAAGTATTATTGCAGAAAGTACTTTTTTGTGTTTGTATTGTATTGATATCATGTAATAGTTAGTTTTATCATGGCAATTTTATAATTCCTATATATCACTCTTCGTCTTTCATAGATGTATTTTTCTTATTATTTTGAGAAACAACATCTTTCAGCAAGTCAATGATGTCAGCATCATTTTCTGCTATACGATTATAGGAAGGATCTTTTTCAATGGCAGCTTTCAGTAAATCCATAGCTTCCATATACAACATCGCATTAGAGTTAATGTCAGCAGCTTCTTTTGATGCCCTGTTTGCACAAATAGCCTTTATATAAAGATTCTCTGCAGTATCATCCGTTAGTGCTTTTGACTCTTTATAAGCTGTATTATTTCTTTTCATAGCCAAAAGCATCACTACCTCATTTAGTTTGCCGGAAGACTTGACTATTTCAAAATTTTCATCATTAAAACGATGATTCAGCACATCTGTATACGCTCTTATCTGACGCGTTTTCTCATTGTCGGCAATAAAATCAACAAGTGAATCCGCCTTGGAGAATTGTCTTTGACACAATAATGTAGCAAGCTGATTGAGATTAACTTGTTCAGGCGCTTTCTCACCAGCAAAGTGCTCTAATATTTTTGAGTCACCAGCTCCTCTTCTCAGACAAAGAGCCGAAAGATCACAGGCAGCGGCTGTGAATTTAGGATATACCTCGAGTGCACGTCTGATTATCATTTCACTTTTTAGGGAATCCTTTTCACTTCTATAAAGCTTGAAGAATTCAAACTTGGTGAGATCCTTATAGTTCTTTTCATACAACTCTCTGATTTCCTGGGCTGTTAAAGAACGATAGACCTTAAAAGAAAAGTAATACTCAACCTTACGGAGTTTAGGCAGATATTTATCTGCAATGGTCTTGAAATAAGAAAGTTTAAAAATCTTTCTTCCCTGTGTATCAATGCTCTTAGGATATTTCTGAATAATATCCTTAATCTCATTGGCCTGAGTCGTTAAAGAGTCCTTATACATCAAATCGGCAACACTATTCCAATCGTCTACATCCGATGTTTTTTTAAGAGTAATGTTGGAACGTGTTCCTTCCGAAAGAACACTCAAAATTTCCTTCATGGCAACACTCATACGTTCTGAAGCCAGCTTCTTGTTTCTTTCATAATTACCCTCCGGAGAGGCATAACCGTTAATTTCAAAAGAGGTAAGTTGCGCATCAGGATTACTTTCAAGTTCCTTTAGTTTGGTTTTCAACAAATTAAGATCCGTTACAGTAGCAGAATCCTGAAGATCCAGATTTGACTTTCCAAGAGGGAATTTAAGACGCATTTCATCTCTATCATCTCGTAGCTGAGGTTCATCTAAAGGGAATAAGGTAGAATCGCTCAATAGTTCACCACCAAATTTAAACTTCAGGAATTTCAAAGGGTTCACTAAGCCTTTGGCTATTATTGCTGTATCGCTATAAAGAATGCGATTATAATCCTCTACCGATTGAACTGCATCACAACGCCAGGAATCATTTGAATTATCCATATAAAGAGAGTCCACGTATGGAATTCGCTCCCCTTCTTTCTTTACTATATAATCAGCAAGCGGATCGTGGTTAATATCAAAATCATACATACGTGTCTGAGTGATATTATATTCTCGCCCATCCAAAGAGATTGGTTTCAGAAAATACTTTCTATTTTTCGTTTCATTGAATACGTAAGGCTGCATAACCAAACGATTATCTGAAGCAAACCTCACATTAGGACTGATAGAAGTTCTTATAATAGCCCAATTGCCATGAATTTCAATATTAGTAGGTTCAATAACCGGATCTTTTTTCTTTTTTAATTTCCCGCTAACAACAATTTCCTGAATCATTTGTGCCTTTTTCTTCATGACAACATTGATTTTCAACTGCCCTTTCACATTGACAATTTCTGTACCATAATTCATATGGGTAAACTTAAGTTGCCCGTTGTTATTTACCTTGATGGTATATTGTCCATCCTCATTGGTACTCACAGATAAATTATCTTTTACGTTTGTAACGTTCACTCGGACAACAGGCTCTCCTGCTTCATTAAGAACAGTTCCACGTACGTTTATTATCTGAGCATTTACAGGTGTTAGAATTAACAATAGAAAAAGGAATATCAAATTCTTAATCCGATATTCCTTCACTTGATTTTCTAAATCGCATTGGTCCATATATACAAGTCAAGTCTTTGTTTATTTGTGTTGCAATAATGATTTTATTCTAGTAGTTCGTGGAACTAAAAACAAATATAGATTATTATTTTATATATTTAGTTTAAAAAAATATAATTAACTATCTATAAATCAGTTATTTGTAAACATAAAGCGAACTGATATTTTAATAAGATTCCCTCCTATTATCTTCCCATTTTAATACAATACTATTACAATTTTATATCTAACATATTATATTATCATATACATCTCAATTCAAGAGTAAAATAAAAAATGACATATATTCCTGAATCTTATGAGCCTATTTCGTTAAATAAAAAAAAGAGGCTATGTCAAAGTAACATAACCTCTTATTCTATATTTCAGAAAGTGTCTAGCTTCTCTTTACTTAATTATTGTCACTAACCAGTAATTTGATATAATTTTCAAATTTAGCACCGTCTATTACTTCCCATTTTTCAGTTTTATCATTCCATTTAAAAGAGAAATAATCAGTGAAGTCTTTTCCAGCAACTTGATAATAAATAGCTTTTTGCTTGTTCAGTGAAAAATCTTTTTTTCTGTTATTCCACTGTGCATATTCCTGAATCTGATTTCCATCTACAGTTGTTGCAGTGAACTGATAGTATGGAGTCCATGTTCTATTGGTTTCATTCCAGCGATAAGCTAATTTTGTTTTTGACAATCCATTTTCACTAGTCGAAAATTCATATTTCAAATAAGGAGTTATTAATCCAGAAATTGAGTCGTACAAAGAAACAATTTCCATTTCATCACTTTTGTTATAGACAAAAGATTTAGAGTTATGAGCTTCTGCTGCCATAGAGCAAACAAACAATAGACAAATAGCTAAGCTACTTACTAATGAACGACTACTAAACATTATCTTTTTCATAATTACAAAATTTAAAAGTTATTCTTATTGGTTTTTATTTAATTCAACTATTATGTCAAAAGCATAAACCAGTGAACTTATCAAACTGGTATTAAATATCTTTTTGATATTAAAATATACTATTAAATAAATTAATGTTAGACATTAATAACATAAATACCATCAATAAAGTATACTTTGCTATCATTTTGCCCGAAAGATAAAAACTTAATCTGATAAAAAAAAGAAATCACAAATAAAATTGCATATTTTTAAAATAAATATTCGAATTGATTAAAAAACAATGGTATAACTTCTATAAAGTAACTATAGATGTCCCTTTATAGAAGTTATTATAAAATATAAGATGAGTAAAAAAGAAAAGATTTTTAGTCCTTCAATATGTTATCAATTACGCGGAAGGTGCATACAAATTATAAAAACAGAGAGCTATACAAGAAACAATTAATAATGCATGAAAATATTAAGTAATTTCCTCAATTAAATTAGTCTACCTTTAGTAAAGCTGCTATTTTATCCTTTAATAAAGAAGCATAAATAGGTTTAGCAATAAAGTCGTTAAAACCCTTTTTGCGAATTATTGACTGATCTTCTTCCGAAGCATAAGCAGTTACAGCTATTACCGGTACATTTCCTGATAATTCTCTAATTTTCTGAAATGATTCATACCCATTTAATATAGGCATTTTAATATCCATTAAAACTAAATCGGGCAAATTTTCTCTGAATAATCGAACAGCTTCTTCTCCATTCCAAGCATGTATCAGGTTATATTCTTTGCCTAGTATGGCCTCTGCCAGTTTATAATTGCTAACATCATCTTCAGCAACAAGTAATGTAGCTTTCTTGTCTTTATTTTCAGATTGGACTACTTTTGCAACAGGATTTTTTTCTTCAGATGGGATTACTGGATTGTATGGTAAAGTAATCCAAAAAGTAGATCCTACTCCCACTTCAGATTGAACATTTATTTCACCACCTAATTTATGAACAATCGAAGCACTTATCGCCAACCCAAGTCCAGTCCCCTGGGCAAAAGCATCTAACTTAATAAAGCGGTCAAATATTGTGCCTAATTTATCCTCAGGAATACCACACCCTGTATCTGTTACGTAGAAATACAGCTGATCTTTTTTAAGTTGATAGCCAAAGTTGATACTACCCTGTTTGGTAAACTTAATAGCATTTGAAATAAAATTATTAATAACCTGAGCCAATCGATTTCTATCTGTATTTATAATACACTCCGAAAGTCTGTTTTCAAATGATATTCTAACAGTATCCTGATCTACTTTCAATTTAGAGGATTGTTCTATTTCGCTTAACAGACTATTAATATCTACATCTGAATAAATAAATTCTAAAGTTCCGGCTTCTATTTTAGACAAATCGAGAATATCATTTATCAGTTGCAGTAACATTCTGTTATTATTTTCTATAATATCTGCAAACTTAGCATGTTCTTCATTGCCTTGATTAACCATTGCCAATATTCTCGAGAATCCCACAATTGCATTCAAAGGAGTACGTATTTCGTGACTCATATTTGCCAGGAAAGCAGACTTCAATCTATTCGATTCTTCAGCTTTATCTTTAGCCTCCAAGAGCGCCTGCTCTATTTCCTTTCTCTTTGTAATATCTATAGAAGACCCTATAACAATTAGGGGATTGCCATTATCATTCCATTCACTGACAACACCATGCATTGCACACCATTTATAATCCTTACCGAAATTATCAATCCGAAAATCAATATCAAATCTATCGGTTTTACCATTCAACACTTTTTCAAACTCATCCTTCAATCGTTCCTTATCGTCAGGGTGAACTCTCGCAAAGGTTTCATCAATAGTCGTAACAGAACTCTTTCTTTCGATATCACTATTCACATTATTCAAGAAATCATAATCAACAGAAATTATATTCTTTTGAATGTCTAACGTCCATGGCAGAATATCTCCGGCTTCCATTACTAAATGAAGATGACGATTATTTAGCTCCAATTTATGTTGAATAGCCTTTAATTCTGTAATATCCCATCTTGTAGCTAAGATGTAAGAAGTATGATCTGTCCTTTGAATAATTGATTTAATAACACTTGTAGAACGAATCGTATTGCGCAAAAACACTTCTTCATCATAGTTAAGAATGCCTCCATTTTTTACTAGATCCAAATCTTTTTCGTTATTCTTTCTTCCAACTTCTTCACCAAAGATTTCAAGGTCTGTTTTTCCTATAACATCCTCACTCTTAATTCCGGTTAATTCTTCTGCTTTCTTGTTCCAGTATTTATAACGAATATCTTTTCCAACCTCTTTAACAAAGAGTGGAATTGGAATATTGTCAAAAATTGAATCTAATAATAATTTAAGGTCCTGATTATTATGATACAATTCTTTGTATTGTGATAGCAAAGAGATTTCTCTTTCTCTAATCTTTTTTATTTTCATCAAATATCCTATTCTTAATAGGAAGCCAAGAATTACAAGCAGAGATAAAAAAGAAATAATATAAAAAGTACTTTTATATTTCTGATATACACTAAGTGGCTTTTGATAATAAACGGCATCTTTAGGCAGCAGCTTACTATCAATTCCCGACTGAAGTAAATATTCATAATTCAAATGTGCTTTTTCTTCATTCATGTTTTGAAATGGGATTTCTTTCGCATCTTTTCCGTCTAAGATCTGCAATAGTAACTCAACTGTTTTTTTTCCAAAATCATTGCAAGTAGAAAACACTCCACCAGCATAAGTGCCGTTATCAATGCCAATATCCACCAAGCCAAAAACGGGCGTATTTGTGAAGCTGCCAATTATTCTCTGTACTTCATTAATAGAATAATCTTTTTTTAGTTTGCTGGATTGATCAACATACCATCCATAACTCAACACTACTGTTTGTTTATCCATATATGATAAAGAATCCAGTAAATCGTGCGGATCAATGTCTTTCAGACTTAAAGAGATTCCCTTTAACTCAGGATAGAATTTTGCCATTACGTATTTAAATGAAGCCAGACCATAAGCACTAACAAACCGCTTGTCTGAGATGAATGCTATCTTTTTCATTTCAGGCATCAGCGTTTTCATTAACTTTATTGTTTCCTTTATATGAAGTGAATGGAATACTCCCGTAACATTAAATCCTTTTGCAGCTTCCATATAAGGAATCATTTTTATAGAATTAATATCTTTACCGGAAATGAGATCCTCAAGAGAAATGGTGTAATTTCTCACAGTAGTAAGAACAACAGGGATATCACGCCACGATTGTGGCAAAGTGCTACGATAGGCAATCCACCCCGCATCTCCAATTATAACTACAGCTCTTGGTTTTGAAGGATAATTTTTATACAATTCTCCCATTGTTTCATAAGCATCCTGCAGTGAAGTAAATCTGCAATTATCAAGATATTCAAGATTTATTGCAATATTCTTTTTCGCATACAAATCATTTGTTATCACGTTTTGTATTCTTTCCGGCCATTTATTACCTTCACTATACGAATTAATGATTAATACAAAACTATTGTGGACTGCTTCGGCTTTTACGCTGAAAAGCAAGAAGACAAACATTAGCTGGACAAACCTATACCGTTTCATTTTTGTGTTTGAGTTTAATTTTCCTGGTCAACTTGGCCTATAATTATCTACAATAATAGTTAAATATAATCTTAAAAACAAAAAAAAATAGACAATATTACAATATCTATATACAAAAATAGTTCCAAAGAAGAATTGAACTTCTTTGGAACTATTAATAACTATTCTGAGAATAATTTAAGTTTACTTGAACACTTTCACCCGTTCATCAATTGGTTGGAAACTTTTTTCGCCCGGACCTTGTGTAGGAACTCCAAAAGGCATTTGGGCAACCAGTTTCCAGGTAGATGGAAGATTCCATGTTTTAACAACTTCTTCATCAATCAATGGATTATAATGCTGAAGAGATGCTCCGAATCCGGCTTCCTCAAGCATAGTCCATATAGCAAATTGATGCATGGCCGAAGTGTGGTTTGACCAAACAGGGAAATTATCTGAATAAGCAGGAAAAGCATCTTGCAACCCTTTTACTACAGACTGGTCTTCAAAGTAAAGCACAGTACCATATCCGGCAGCAAATGAACCATCAATCTTATCTTCTGTACTTTTAAAAGCCTCAGCCGGAACAATCTTACGAAGTGTTTCTTTAGTAATTTCCCATATTTTTTTATGATTTTCTCCTAATAAAAGAACCACTCTGGTGGATTGTGAATTAAATGACGAAGGTACATGAGTAACTGCAAATTTAACTATATCTTCTATTTCCTTATCTGAGATAAGCGATTTATTACTTATTGTATAATACGTTCTGCGATTTTGCAAAGCTTCTTTAAAATTTAGTGCCATAATATTATCTCCTAATTTTTATTTGTAGAACAATCTTTAAACGTTGAATATTTGTTTTCACTTATCGGTGAATTTTGATATTCTGATTTCCCCAAATATATAAAAAATTTGGTCTATATTTAATCTCAACGAATTTATTTATCATAAAATTACATTATTTACACTGGATATCAGATTATTGTAATAGCGAAACGCCTTCTCAGTTATAAATAAAATATAAATATGTTACTAAAGGAATCGTAGAATCAAATAAAAGTATATATTTGTATATAAGTAAAATTACTATTTTAAGGTAGTTACAAGAGGTCTTTAAAAAGAGAATCTTTAATCTAATTATAAACATTAATAAATTTACTGCTATGAAACTAAAAGAAAAAGTTGAGAGTATTCTTAATAAACAAATTAATGCTGAGTTCTGGTCAGCATATCTGTATCTCTCCATGTCTGCATGGTTTCAGGAAAAAGGTTTAAAAGGCTTTGCCAACTGGATGTTTGTGCAATATCAGGAAGAAAACACCCATGCCATTAAGCTTTATAACTTTGTGATTGAGCGTCAGGGCTCTGTAAAACTTCAACCTATAGGTGCCGTACCGTCTGATTGGGAAGATATACGCACACTGATGGAAGATGTCTACAAACATGAATGTTTAGTTACGGAAATGATTTACGATTGCATTGAAGTAGCCGAAGCTGAAAAAGATCGTGCAACAATGAGCATGCTTCAATGGTTCGTTGACGAACAGATTGAAGAGGAAGCTAATACTGATGACATAATTAATCAGCTGAAGCTTATTGGTAATGATGGTCAGGCTATTTATCTTCTCGATAAAGAACTGGGATCACGCGTTTTTGTTGATTCTACTCAATCTGCAGGAGCATAATCATAAATAAATTATAAAGTAAATGCCTCTATTAGAGGTATAAGTAATGAAGAATCCCAAAGAACAACTACATTCTTTGGGGTTCTTTTTAATATTTATTGGAATTATTCTATTACTTTTTTTGCATCCTTGTACAAAAGAATGCAATCTTCTGTACAAAACAATTAATTCTTCTGTACAAAAGAAAGATTTGTTTTGTACAAGAATTCAGAAAGATTATTCCTATAAAATTTTAAATTACCCGAGAGAAAAAATAGACTTCCCTGCAACTCTAATTAAAACTGGAGTGACGAATTTGAAGGTGCTAGATTGCTAGATCACTGCTAGATCAAATTAATTTGATCTAGCGCCACTTACTTATTCATTTCCAAAGAGTTACAGTCCTACTGCTAGATTGCTAGATCAATTTTGCAAAATAACATTTCTGGAGAGTATAATATTCTGGTCACAAACATTCCCGCATCCCTTAAGACTAAAAACTTTGCTTTAACCGAACATATACAAAGTTCAGATTCTGCCTGAATATGTCCTGCTCTGTATACCTCAACAACTGACCAATGAAAGATAATTCCAGGTTATTGCTAAGCGAAAACTTCACAGTAGGAATTATAAAAACCAGCTTACCCTGGGGATTTCCGATAGCAGCCAGTGAGCAATTTATTAATGGTGTAACGGGGTATGAAGCTGAACAGAACAACGAGAAGTCTGGTAAAAAGAGATTCTTTGCACTTAGGTTTGTAGAGGTAAGCTGATCTATTGAGAACATATCTTTTGAATTCTTATTTCCGTTATAAAGCACTTCCGTTTGTAGAAACAGCGAGTTCCTGAATGTATAATTGTAGCCTGTAGAAACAAGGAAGACTCCTTTATGATCCATAAAATGACTCAAAGGTTTGAAATAACTCGCTTCACCCGTAAAACCACCATCAGCAATTTGTCCGGACCATCCGGTGCCAACAATAAAGTCGGCATCATCTACCATTCCTGCTATAAACTGAATGTCATAATTCCAGCGGTTAAAGCGATAGAGAGCAGCCAAAGTAGTTTCTTTTTGTTTGTTTAGTTTCGCTGCAAACTCAACAACCGAAGTGGGATTGAGAAAATATTGCAGCCTTACTGCATCGCTTCCGGGTTTCTCTTCGTAATCGAAATCGAAATAAGAATAGTTATTGAAAATATCGTTGGGATTCCATACCAGATTCTGCCCCCAGTTTATGCGCTGCCTCCCTCCGGTAATCTGTAGTTTACTGTTGGAATATTGCACCCAAAAGCGGTCTACCGAAGTATTGAGGAGATACTTCTTGCCCTTAAACCAGTTTTCAGATAAGCGAACAACTCCGTTGTCATACTCAAACGTTTCACTATAACCGGGAAAACGATTCAGCATGGTTCCATACAAGAAACGATTGGCGAGCTCTAGTGAAGTGGTAAACTTTGGAGTGATAAACCACTTAAAGTTCAGTCGGTTATTAATCATATTCGAGTTTATCCAGGTCGAACTAAAATCTTTGAAGATAAAAGATTGCATATCCTTTACATATCCATTAAACGTGACTTTATTCACTTTAACAGAATCCTGAGCGGTAAGAAAGACAGGAATAAAAAACAGCAATAAAAACAATCCTTTAGGTTTCATATTTCCAAAGCTCATTTTAGATAAACATCCTTATTATAGGACTTTTTCTCTCAGCACATCTTCAATTACCTTGCCATCTTCAATCGTAATAATCCTTCGGGCCTTTTTCATCACCCTTGCATCATGGGTTGAGAAAATAAAGGTGATATTCTCTTCTCTATTCAGCTTTTCCATTATATCCAGCAGATTTTCTGCCGACTTAGAATCCAGATTGGCAGTTGGTTCATCGGCCAGTATAAACTTTGGTTTAGATGCCAGCGCTCTTGCCACCGCCACACGCTGCTGCTCGCCTCCCGACAATTTATTCGGGCGACTATTTGTTTTATTCATGAGCCCCACAGCCTCAATAAGTTCCAAAGCTCTTTTCTCTATATCTTCTTTATCTCTTCCCTGAAGCTGCAAAATAAACTCAATATTTTCTTTCGTAGTAAGCACCGGAATCAAGTTGTACGACTGAAAAACAAAACCGATATTATGCATTCTGAAATCAGTCTTCTTCCAATTGCTTAGTCCGGTAATATTCACCCCGTCTACTATAACAGTTCCATCGGTAGGGCTATCGAGCCCGCCAATAATATTGAGCAAGGTAGTTTTACCCGAGCCCGAAGGTCCTACAATAGCAACAAACTCTTCTTGCTGAAAAGACAAGTCGATACCATTCAATGCCTGAAACGGCATTGTTTTAATGTCATAAATCTTGGTAATTCCTTTTATCTCAATAATGTTCATAACAATATTCATTTCAGATAATTATTTTGTTCGTGTAGCATCCGCCGGATTCAGCTTCAAAGCCTTGTACGCAGGATATAAAGTGGAAAATATCCCTGTAAGTACAACCATCAAGGCTGTATAAACAATCATATTCAATTCTATTTTCGGATAAATCATTGATGAATAACCAATACTTTTGTAAGCTTCTTCCCAGAAATATAGATTTAACCCAGCCTTTTCAAGATATCTGCAAAGAAGATAGCCACAGATAATTCCAATAAATCCACCCGTGATAGAAAGATACAACGTTTCGAGCATCAGCATCAGAAAGATCCTGACTTTATTCATGCCAATAGCCATCAGCATACCCAATTCCTTAACTCTTTCGAGCACAGCCATAAGCATTGTATTAATTATACCAAAACACAATGCCAGCATAATAACAAGTACGAAAATATACAGATATTGATTCATTGCACTAATCAAATAGCCGGCTTCGGGACTCAGTTGCGTCCAGTCCTGAATATCCAATTCGGGATAATTGAATTTCAAAACATTTGTAACAATACCCGAGTTGCTATCTTTATCCACCAGAACAGCAATCTCGTGAGCTTCCGTTGTTTTCAGTCCCGTGAGTGTACAAAGATCATTGTATCGGGTAAACACCGTCATCTCGTCGAACATGGAATTATCTGTTTCAAATATACCTACTACCCTGAAAGCACCACCAGTAATATTCATCTGCGCATCCTGTAATGTGATAACTACTTTCTTATTCAGTCCAACCTTCAACTTCTCTGCCAGTTTCTTGCCAATAACTATTGCATTCTTCCTATTACTTTTCAGGAATGTGCCTTCAATCATTTTATCGCCAATATTGGTTACTGTCCGCTCTATATCAGGCATCACTCCCAGAATCTTCACTCCCGTATTTGCCTCGGCAGAAGCAATCATAGAAGTAATGACCAAACGTTTACTCACTCCTTTTATATGATCTACCTTACTTACCCACTGCACAATATTATCTGCATCGGGTATTCGGCTCGAAAAATCACTGTTGGCCAGGAAGTCCGGATTATGCATCTGCACAGAAGATATTTCTGTATGAATAATAGCTTGCAAACGAGCATCGACCATCCCATTCATGAAAGCAATCATAAACACTCCGGCAAAAACTCCCAAAGCCACAGCAGCAATCACTGTAGAGCTCCGCAGTTTATTTCTCCAGACATTTTTCCATGATAAGACTCCAAGCATGACTCCTTATTTTAATTATGCAAAGCATTTGTAATCTTTAAATTCCAGATATTAAATACAGGATATATCCCTATAACCAGTGTAAACAGAAAAACAATCAACGCCTGTTTTAAGAAAATCAACGGGTCAAGAGAAAAGAACATCACCGGATCAAAACCCATTTCCAGCATCATCTCGGCAGCTTGTCCGGTAAACGGAATGGGATGGTAATAATAGTAGCCTAGAACAGGAATACTTGCAATAATACCCGTTATAGCCCCTACCATACCAATAAAAACAGTTTCGAGCAACACCACCAGTATTAACTTATGTTTCTGCATTCCCACAGCCATTACAACACCAAACTCCTTTTGCCGTTCGGCCATCATCATCACTATCGTTCCAAAAATTCCAAATGCGATAATCAGATAGAGCAGATCTACAATAATCACTGCACTTCCCCGGTCGCTTTCAATCTGCTTCATAAGCAATTCATTCATTTCTTTCCAGTCCATTACTTCCAAGTCGGTGGGCAAGTTACGCAAAAGCACATCCTTAGTTTCGGCCACTTCTTTATTATCGTGCACCATAATCGCCATTGAAGTAAGCAGTCCAGGAGCAGAAAACAATTCCTGACATTTGCCGATATCCATCACAACCAGCGTTCTGTCCAATTCGGGAGAAGGATGTTTAATAATGCCACAAACCAGAAACTTGCCGGCAGCACTTGCACCATGATACCCCTGACCTATAAGAACCAGCGTATCATTTACGCTTAGTTTAAGAAACTTAGCCAGTACACTGCCCAAAACCACTCCATCATATCCACTCTTAAGATAGCTGCCAAGCCTCATCTTTCCCGAAATATTAGTTATCTTATCTTCTTTTTCAGGGTTCACTCCCATTATCATCACTCCTTTCGTATAATCTTCGGACGAAGCCAGACAGAAGGTTTCAAAACGAGGAGTGTAAAGAGTAATATGGCTATTTTTATCAAGGACCGATTCTATCGTTTTATTAAGTTCGAACGAATTATTGATAATTTTATCATCCCAATAACCTTTCTTGTGAATTTGAATGTAACTTGTGTAAGAATTTACTATAGCCCTGATGTATTGATCGTAAGATCCTTCCTGCATAGAACGCATAAACGAGGAGAGAACGACTCCGAAAAATACCGAAGCCGAAGTTATAATTGTTCTGCGCTTGTTTCGCCACAAGTTCCGCCATGCCAATTTTACAAACTGTGCCATCTTCACTTATTTTATGCGCTGACTCATATTTTTCATATTCTGTTGCGAAAAGAAACTGTCATCTATCGGCTTATCATAGACCAGACTCTTTATCTCCAAAATCGTTTTATTGTTTTTCTTGTCAACCGGAACAATCTCCATTCTTGTAGGAATTTCTCTATCCCCCATTTTCTTTATCTCCGAAGCATTCAAAATGTTTATCAGCGTCATGTCTTCATCGTAATATTCTGCTTTCCATTGATTGAACCCATCTTCGGTAATCCATAGAATTACCTTTCCCCAGGTTACTGCAGCTTCCGGAAGAGGCATCATTTCTATTTTATAGCAAGACATACCTCTTACCACTTCTTTACCCAGCAATTTATGTGTGTAATCCTGAATAATAGACGATTCCTTTATCAGATCGTCATTTGTAAAATCAGATCCCATCCATGATTGCAGCATCATGGAAGGTGGAATCTTTATCATCCTTTCAATAGAAGGAAGCCAGTTCCACATCTCCGTTTTAATTTTCAGGAACACCTGCCCTTTCTCCTTTGCCGGTGCCGTAATAATAATCATCGACAGTTTACGTCCCTTCTCCCAGCTCTTCATGGTAATCGACCGGCTCCAAGTAGGCCTGATTATAGTCATGGTACTTTCACCCTGACTGGTTTTTCCACGAGCCTTTTCATCTGATTTTGTTACTATCTCTTTGGCCGTCAGCACTTGTGCACGAATACTCATTCCTGCAATAAACAAACTAAATACCAAAAATAGAATAAGCCTTTTTAGCATATATACAGATTTTAATTGGATTAGATTTATAAAAAAAACAGTATAGATTATGGTTAAATCTATACTGTTAAAACAATCTGTCAGTAAAAACGTTCAAACGAAAGCTAGAACCAACAAATTTTAAATCAGCTAAATTGCTGAATTTTATGTTAAACTAGAGAGAGAATTAGAAAAACGAATAAGTCAGCGTTAATGAATAGTTTCCTTTCCATTTTTTTGAATAATCTATTCCCGTTGAATTAGTCTTGTCATAAGTAAGACTCGCATTACCCAACAAACGGAATTGGGGAGATATGTAATAGTAAGCAGATAGAGCCAAGTTAGTTAGCGATCGGTAACGTATTTTATCTTCATCATTCAATAATAGTGATTCTTCAATACCCAAATTAAGATTAGTGCGCGAATTTGGATAATAACCAAATGAATAACCAGCAGCAATATTACCCCAACGAGAATCATAAGTATTATCAAACTCATTATGCAATTTGTAGTGATTGTAATTTGCTGTAACCGAAGCAAAAGCTGAGCGTTGCCAGTAAAGATTCACAGGTTTCTCATACTGGTATGATATTTTTGCACTAACACCTTTATTATCAGCCCATGTATTATAACCATATTGTTTACTGTAGCTATACTGAGGAATTATCTCCGCACTTATTTCACTTCCGGCATCTCTGCTAAACGAACAGCCATACATCCAATAATCGTACAAAGTAGTAAAGTACTTTGCTCCCGATTCCTGTACATAACCATTGTAAACAAGGAAAGAGTCGACCTTGGAAACTTCATCGATCAAATGTAGTCGGCTATCCAGAAAACGTTTATTCTTCACAGACGATATTACCTGAGCAAACCGGTTCACTTCATCATCAGAAAGATGAGTTGTGATGACTCCTTTTTTAGACAATTCATCCAGTATATAAACAGCTTGTCGTGCATCCTGAACAGGTTCTATCCTGCCCCATCCAATACCTAATTGAGGAGCTATATTAAACTGCAACGTTTTATTTGCCGAAGCATCATTATGCTTATAATTACTAAACATTAAGGAAGCATTTCCTCCTACCTTCCAGAAGCTCTTATCTGAATTATAAAATTTCGATGAATTAGAATACGATGTATTGAGCGAAAAAGATCTTAATTTATCGTTGTCAGTAGTACCCGAAGAAGCACTGTTACCTTGAATTCCAAAATCGAATACCTGTTCACCTATAAATCTGCGATTATTCACATAGTTCCTAAACTCGGTATTAACCATTCCATTCAGCAGATATGCATCCTTGTTTAACTGGTTAGTAGCAAATTCTCCATTAGAATAAAACTGAAAATCAAGAGAACTTCGTTTAATATCCGGCGTTTTATAGCTTCCCAGATTATAACTGTCATAGTTTTGTGCCAGAATATTGACGCTCTGCCCCAACATCAACATCGATAAGATTGTGCAAATGTGTTTATTCATAATTCTTGTTATTTTAATATTAGCACAATTTTAAGCATTAAATATTTACGAACAAAACAATAACAAGTATAATTATAAAGATAAACAAATATTTAGGACAACTCCTATTACAGGATAGGGAATACCCCAAATTAAAAGGGATTTTATTATAAAACAGTCTTCATTACATTTTTTTATCATCACTAATTTAATACAGATACAACTAAATTATTTTTTATTTGTAGTATCAAAGCTATCCCTTCTTTTAAGAATAGCAAAAAGCAGAAACATTTAATTAACTAGTTTGTTTCAATATAGATGGAATAAATAGAATTATAGGGGAATATATAGAACTAAACTCGCAACTAATGTTTACCTAAAAGCAATGAAAAAGATATTTATAGTTTTTCTTCTATTTCCTTTATGCTTATTTGCTCAAAAAAACTACTTTGATAGTTTGAAAGCTGACCTAAGGAAAAGTATCAATGATTCATTGAAACTACAACTATATATAACTTTAGGCCTTGAATATGGTCCAAGCAACCCTGACTCAGCCATTCATTATGCATTAGAAAATATTAGATTTGTAACTAGTAAAAGAGACAAGCTGCCTATCTGGGCCGACTGGAACAGCAGTTATGTGCTTGGTATGGCTTTGTTAAAAGCATGCAATTACCCCGATGCTCAAAAATTTTTTTTAAAGCAACTGAAACAGAGCGAATCTATTAAGGATACTTTTGGAATATTTCAGGCGTACAGATGTTTGGGTGAGCTCAACCTAAGAGAAGGAAATTACAGAGATGCCATAAAATATTCAAAAATAGGTCTGAAGTATTTTCAGAACAAAAAAGATTCTTGGTGGCAAGGAAATTATTCAAATATGGCATCATGCTTAGCTAAATCTTACGAGGAATTGAATATTCTGGATTCAGCCCTTTATTATGCTCAGATAGGACGCCAGGTAGACTTAACATACTTTGGTAGAAATTCAAATATTTTTTGGGGAAACATTTTTGGAGCAATTTATTCAAAATTAGGGCAACCGGCACTAGCTCTCGAATATTTCAGACTATACTACAACTATATAAAAAATTACCCTGAAGCCATTGAAGCCAAAATCAGTAGTTTTTACGAAACAGGCAAGCTTTTTGAACTATACCATCGACCTGATTCTGCTATTTACTATGCTCGTAAGGCATTTTTAATCAGTCAAAAGAACTTATACAAAATCCATATTTTTAATTCAAGCAGACTACTCACCAGGTTATTCAAGTCTACCAATCAAATAGACAGCGCATTCAAATACCAAAGCATAATGATTGAAACAGAAGAATACATGTTCAGCAGAGAAAAGATAAGTCGTATGAATATACTCGAATTCAACGAGCAGCTTCGTCAAAAAGAGATAGAAATTACCACAAAGAAAATGGAAGAGATGCGCAACCACCGATTACAACTAACCATTTTGGCAATATCAATAATCATCGTTATCATTTCGTTCTTGCTATTAAGCAGAAGCATTATAGTAAATCAAAAAATAATTGAATACCTGGGCATCGTTGTTTTATTAATAACCTTCGAGTTTATAGATCAGGTGTTGCATCCCATAATACAGCACACCACCCACGATTCTCCAATTTTAATGCTTCTTATTTTAGTCAGCATTGCTGCACTGCTTGTCCCCCTGCATTACAAGTTAGAGAATTGGGCAATAGGCAAGCTAGTAGAAAAGAACAACAACATACGCTTAACATCTGCAAAGAGAACAATTGAAGAATTAGAAAGAAAAAACACGTAAACAACGAACTTTTAATAACTTATCTATTAAGAATTACAAAAGCCTTAAACATTTAAGGCTATCATTTTGTTCAATTATACAAATTGTGTGTTTGTATGGTTTAACCAAGAGATATAATTATAAAACAGAATTATTCTAAACCCTATTACAAATAAATTCATCAAAACTATGAAAGCACTCTTTCTATTTACAATGATGTTCTTCGTCGGAATGATATCCCGAAGTGAAGAAATATTCTTTCCATCAAAGGAAGGTACAGTATTGATTTACAAAACATACGATAAGAAAGACAAAGAGGTCAATACGGTGAAGTATACCATCACACATTTAAAAACTACCGGTAACAAAACAGACATAACCTACTTGTGCGAATCGATGGATCCAAAAGGCAAACTTGTTTTCAAGGATGAAATAACTATTCAGAAGATTGGCGATAAGCTTTACTGTGATATGAGCAAGTTTATCAACAAAGCAGCATTCCAAAAAGATGGTCAGATTCCTGCAGAAGTGGAGATTACCGGAAATAACATGGAGATACCTTCAAATCCAAACCTAGGCGACATGCTTCCCGATGCCAATATTGTGATGTCCATGAGTGTGGGAATCATAAAAATGAAAATGTCTGCCGATGTTGTAAACCGGAAAGTGGAATCCATTGAAGATATTACAGTAAAAGGCGGAACTTTTAAATGCTGGAAATTTACAAGCGATGTAAACTCATCTGCTATGGGATTCAAGATGAATACTAAAAACGTAGAATGGTATGCCAAAGGAATAGGAATGGTAAAAACCGAATCGTACGATAAAAAAGGTAATCTACAATCGCACACAGACTTAATAGAAGTACTAAGATAAACTCATAATTACAAACTTACTTTCTAACTTTACGATTAATTCTTATTATGTGATTAATTGATCCCCGCTATCTCTACAAGAAACTAATCTTGTTGGGAGGCGGGGATTAAAGCTTTACGGCCTATATCAGGCATCAGACTAATTATCGCTTTATCACTTCTTCTTCAACCATTCACCAATAATTAAAAACCATTGGTCAATGAATTAAATCCATTCGCCAATAAATAAAAATTATTCACCAATAAATTTAGCTTTAAAAGGTATGAAGTTAACCGTCTGTACCCTTCGTTCATCGGGTTAAATCATTATTTTATCGATTTATCCTTGCAAATACCTGATAAACAACCTTACTTTGTCATGAATTAAAAAAATATGTTATTATGGAAAAAACAAGAAAAACGAATCGTTGCAGACACGTAACTCATTCAATTACCTTTTCCCTTCTGTTGATTGTCGCTGGATTGGCCTTCCTGGGTTTTAATCTCGGTTATATATCTACTTCTTATAAAGATGTTATATTCTCGTGGCCAATGCTTATTATTGTATTGGGAATATCTGCTTTTTGCAATAGTAATTTTCGACAAGGAGTTCTACTACTTATTGTAGGCGGATTCTTTATTGTGCCAAGAATTGCCAATGTATGCCCGGGATTGTTGCCAGTTGACAGTGGTAATTTTGTTCATCTTTACTGGCCAATGTTACTTATTGCTGCAGGTGTGTTGTTCATTATTCACAGGTTGATGCCTTCATCTCATGGATATTGTTGTGTAAGCCACAGTGATAATGCCGATTTACGCAATTCAGAAGGATTTGCTGTGTTCGAAAAACATAAAGGAGAAAGAGGTAAAGGATATTTTAACGAACAGAGTGTATTCTCCAGCGGTAAACATATAGTTCTTGATCCTGAATTCAAGGGTGGAGAGATTAGTACTGTTCTTGGCGATATTTCGTTGGATTTAAGAAAAACAAACTTACCCGAAGGTGATACTTTTCTGGAAGTAAACGTTGTGTTGGGAGGTATCAAAATATTAGTGCCTTCTAATTGGAATGTGCTGATAAGGATGGAATCTGTTCTATTTAACTTTGAGGATAAACGATTTGAAGTAACTGAAAATGATAATACCAGACGACTGATTATTATTGGTAAGGGAGTTTTGTCAAGCGGAGAATTAAGAGACTAAAGAATGAACGTTACATATTCTTCTTATAAGATTAGTAAAACGGTAAGCTATGCCTTTTTGTGGTGTAGCCTTGCTGTTGTTCATACACTGGTAATGCAGCCACTTATTCCTATCTCTTTAGAATGGTTACTTCTCGACGGTTTTCTTTTTTCTACCTTACTCCTATTTCTTGGCTTAGTATATAAAATCTATGTGCAGAGCAAATTGCTTTCTCTGACTATTTTCCCTCAAACAATTTTCAATTATGTCAGCCTGGGAATATGTACCATGGCTTTATGGCTGGGAGGCGGATTGCTGCTTCTTTACCTGTTTGTTCCCGTGAAAGTATTCAGTTCTTTGCTTCCCACTGTTCCGGTAAGGGCATTGATTGGAGCATTAATTTATGCTAGTGCAGCAATCTACGATTATTTAACGCCTGATAAAGATATAGAAGATGATGAAAATATCCTAAAGGAAAATATTTCTAAGGATTTCACAGCATCTAAGGAGAACTTGACTCCCGATGTATCCTTACCGATAACCGACCCCCTGCCGGTGGATGTGCATACAGAAGACGATATTCTGGAACGTATCGCTATCAGGTCTGGTCAGAAGATTCAAGTAGTTATGATCAGTGAAATCTATTATTTTCAGTCCGATGGGGATTACGTTATGATCTTTACCGAGAAAGGCAAATATATGAAGGAACAGACCATGAAATACTTTGAAGAGCATTTACCTAAAAGCAAGTTCGTACGTATTCATCGTTCATGCATAGTCAATGTAGAGATGATATCGCGCATTGAATCGTACAATAAACAACAGCAAATGCTTATACTAAAGAATGGGCATCAGATAAAGGCAAGCGTTGCCGGATACCGTACATTGAAAGCAGCTTTACAGTTGTGATGGTACCGTTCAATACTTCAGTCAGCAAACGAGATTCCACAAACAAATAGAGCCTGCACAATTTATGCAAGCTCTATTTTCAGTATAAAGTTATATATTCAGTATTATTCTTCTTCAGCAAACATTGGGTCCCAAGCTGGAAGGCGAATTGGTTTCTGTTTCAGAAGTTCCATAACTTTTGCAGGAACATACTTCTTTTCAACCACAAGGCGGAACATGTATTCATTGAACCATTCATCAGTCATAATCAAATGTCCCTGATAACCGCTGGTTGCTCCCCAACTATTTTCAACCATCCATTTGTTTGGTTTGCCATCCTTATCAAGATTTACAGCCATCAAAGTCATTGCGTGAGAAGAACCGCTGGCAAAGCTTTGCACACGTTGTTTCTTATCCATGCTGAATGAAGTGCCCATCAAAGAAGCATAATCGTAATTATTGATATCAAGCAATCCTCTGTCAGAGTTAAGGAACTTACCTACGTCGCAAGAGAAGTACATCATGGTGCTGTCTTTAATAGAGCTGATAGCCATCTCTTTTATTTCGTTGATAGGAAGATTTACGTACGTCCAGTTCTTACCATCATAACGATGACGGTCGAAATCAATCTCGTAAGTTTTATAATAATCACGAGTAGGATCGTTCATGAACATCACATAGTTATTAGTGAGATCATTGTTTACGTATTCCTTAAAGAAAGACATAGGAGTATATTGTTTTGTATTTACAGGATTTCCTTTTGCATCTTTCAGAGTCCAGGTAAATTCTGTAGGAGGAACACCTAAGTTAAGAACCAACATACGATAAATAGTACCCAGCATTTCTGTCTTGCTCTTTGCCAAAGCTTCTTTCTTTGCACCTTTTGCAGCTTGTTCGCGAAGCTGTAATCCAAACTCACGAAGTTTCAGTGAAAGAAGATTATCCATCTGGTTCGTGTTATCGCTGCTGTTTGTCTCTGGCATCACTTCTTTGGGAACCAATCCGTATTTGCTCATAATGTCCGATATACCGGTAAACTGTCCGCCGTCACTCAACGGATTCTTGAACAGCCATTCCACCATTTTGTCGTCCATTGGTTTCTTATACGTATCGATTACCCCTTGCAGGAAAAGATTAGATTTCTCCAGCTGATCCCAGAAAAAGCAATAGTTCTGCGAGAACTCGAAAGAACCAAGTTTATACTTGGCAATCATTTTAGCTCTCATCACGTTTAGTCCGGTAAACAACCAGCAACGTCCCGATTTCTTCTGATCGGCAATTCCTTTTGATTCAACTTTGTTGGAAAAATAAGTATCCATACCAGTCAGGTTATCCTGATTCAAGGCAAGTTTCTTAATGTCATTACCCCCGATTGCATTGCGTATAGCCTTGTCGGAAGCCGTAGCCTTATAACTTTGTTTGATACTTTGTAGCATGTCGCTCGAAATGCCCCCGTCACCTTGCTGTGCATTGGCGTAGATTGCCGCAGCCAAAGCAAAGGCCGTTATAAATCTTTTATTCATACTAAATTATTCTCTTGTTTTACAATTCAAGAACAAAAGTAATTATTATGAGGTGTTGAGGCAAATAATTTTAGTATAAATATTTATTAGAAAGCGTTGATAGATAGAATTATGTAATTTAAAAACGGGAAGTTACATTTTTAATCGGGCACGATGTAAATCCGGATAGATTCGTTTTCCATCCACCTGTTTACTCTCGAATATAATCACTTCAGAGATAGTAAACTGTCCCGGTCGTTTTAATGAGAAGGAAGAGAGATCAACCAACTCTTTAGGACGAGAGAGCAAAGATATATGAGGCTTGAATGGTGACTTCTGCAAAACAAATCCATTCTTTTCCAGTTCTTCGTGAATGCAGGCCCATAACTCAAAAAGTTTATTCACACTACCTCCTACCCCAGCCCATAATGTGTGAGCTCTTGGAAAAGAAGGAAAAGCGCCGAGCCGGTCAATGTGCAGTCTGAATGCTTTATTCTCTAAGGCTATCTTATCAATAATCTTCGCCAACACAGGAATCGATTCATCTGCCGTTTCTCCTAGAAATTCCAACGTAATATGTAGGTATTCCATTGGCTTCCATGAACCTTTAAGTCCCAGTTTCTTCATTTGTAACTGAGACTCAAAAAGAGATTGCTTCACATAAGCAGGCAGATCAACTCCAATGTATATTCTCATAATTGTTTAACCTTTACTGCTAAAACAAAAATAAGAATAAAATAGTTTAAAGAGCTACTGATATTGAATATAAATAGGTCGTGGCTTCAGCTTCATCAGTTCCGGAGGCGTAAGCATACGGTGAGGTGGACGCTTTAAATCGTTCTTGTAAAATAGTTTAAATCCTGTAAATTGCACCGGTTCTCTATAGATATAATCGTGATACGTATCATATTTCAGAACCGGAGCCCCCCAACCGTCCATGTTTATTACAATCTGTACTTCTGGATGCAGTGCTATCTTCTTGTAATTTGTAACCATTCGTTGAGTAAAACGGTGCACAATAAAAACTTTCGGAGGTAGATTATTCTCTTTTACTAATCTGGCCAAATAGTCCGAACAGTAATTAATATCGCTTGCATCGTATGTTCCTATTCTTGTTCCAGGGCGACTGCCATCTTTCATTGAGAATTCAGGATCAATAGCCAGATGTACATGTGGCATTTTCAGGTATTTCTCAAGTAAAGGAACTTCCTCTCTTAAGTTACTAAGAGCAACCTGCACGTCTAAAAACACAATAGCGTTACCCATTCGGGCAATAGATAGAGCAGAATCTATCTGAGATTCCGGCATTCGTGTGCGGTACTTTCCACCTTTTAAAGGAGCACCCTGGGCAACCACGGCTATATAATGAATGGCCGGCTGTACTGGAGTAGACGGATCGGCCTTTTCCCAAGCCTTTAATTCTGTATTTAATCTTCTCCATAACTCTTTGGGAGGGTATTCTCCCAAAATTCCCATTCGTTTTGAATAGAGGTTACCATAATAAGCTACAATTCTTTTAAAGGGCAGAATAGCTCCTTTAATAGGATATGGCTGACGCTTTACGGGCCATCGTCCGGTTGTATCACCGTTTGCCAAGGCTTTCAGCCTTTTATTGTAGGCTATGGTGTCAATCTCTGCAGGCTTCTTTTCGCTTATTTCTTCTGTTGGGGTTTTATCTGGTATATAATCTGTTGTGTTTGATTTTGTTTTTAAAGTACATCCAGAAAGGATGCAAACAAGTGCAATGCTTAAGGGAATTAATAGTTTTCTCATATAAAGGTTGCGGACTTATGTATTATTACTAGTAACAAATATAACTATTTTGAGGTGTAAAGACAAATTAAACTGATGATTTTTGATATTGTTTCTCATTCCTGAGAAATTATAATAACTTTGTGTCAAGTTATTGATAGGAATGATGTACAAATACTATTCAATTTAAAGAAATACTAAACCTTTTATTTCGGAAAATAGAATATTAATTAATAAATATTGAAATGAATATAGAACTATCAGAAAAACGGAATATCGATAAAGAGCAGATATTGGAGTTGTACAGAAAGAATGAGTGGTCATCGGCAGAAAAACCAGATGAATTAATTAAAGCGCTGGATAATTCTCATGCTTTGGTAACAGCCTGGGATGGAGATAAGCTTGTAGGACTTGCAAATTCTCTTTCGGATGGATATTTAGTGGTGTATTATCCTCATTTATTAGTCTTGCCCGAATATCAAGGTAAAGGGATAGGACGAATGATAATGGATAAATTTCAGGAGAAATACGCCTCATTCCATCAACAGATTTTGGTAGCTGATGGTGGTGCTATTGAATTTTACAATAAATGTGGGTTCGAGAAAGCAGGAAGCTGCATGCCAATGTGGAAATATAAAGGACACGATCATGATTGAATTCAATCATGATCGGTTTATACTTGTTGCACTTATCAGGTTTTTAAAAGAATTGTATTGCAATTATACCTCCTAAACTTCCTTATGAATAAACTCTTTGTCGATCCAAAAAGTAGCATAAGTTGCTTTAAATTTGAGTAAGCAATAATTTGTATCTTCAAATCCATTTGGAAAATATTCAATAAACCAATCCATCCAAAATTGCTTTTTTGTTTCTAAATCGGTTATCACTTCAACATCACCGGTTAGCACTACACTATTTCCGTTTTCAAAATAAGACAGACCAGCTTTAGGGTTTTCCAGGAAATGTTTTACTTTCAGGGAATCCTTACCTGTGGTGAGCCACACTGTTGAAAAACCTTTCGAACTAATTCTTGCCATTGGCACTGGTCTGGGATATCCTTCCATACTAACTGATGCCAGATTTACTGTTTCGCACCTTTGTAACATAGATGCTGCTTTTTCTTCTATTGATTCCATGTGCTTATAGATTATAGTTGCATAAGTATAAAACAATTATCTTTTATGATGGTTCTTTTATTAATAATGCTATATTCGTAAAACAAAAACGAATACTATGAATAAAAAGATAATTATTTTTGAGCTTATTATCGGATTAGTACTAACCGGCTGTAATTATTACTCTCATGGCAAAGATAATGATAATAAACATATTACAGTAAAACAGGTTTCTAAAAAAAATAAAGTAGCCGATAATCAAAATAAGAATACAACTGCCCGAATCTATGCTAAACCGGAGATTCCCATTCTTTGCTATCACCGTATAGAATATGGTAGAAAGAGTTACTATTCTGTAACTCCGGCAACCTTTACTGCACACATGAAGGTACTTGCCGATAGTGGGTATCATTCTGTTTCACCAAACCAATTATATGATTATCTTGTTTATAACAAATCACTACCGTCTAAACCATTTATGATAACTTTTGATGATTCCAGAGAAGCCCATTTTAATATTGCTGCTCCGGTAATGGAGAAGTATGGATTCAAGGGAGTATTCTTTATAATGACTGTTACGTACAACAAGAAGAATTATATGACGAAGGAGCAAATAGCCCAACTTGCGAAAGCCGGACATACAATAGGATTGCATAGTTGGGATCATGTAATGGTAACTAAATACAAGGAAGCCGACTGGATAAAGCAGGTGATAAATCCTAAAAAAGAACTGGAAAAGATTATTGGCGCTCCGGTAGAATACTGGGCTTATCCCAATGGCGTATATGATCATAAAGGTGCAGTTGAGCTAAGCAAATATTTCAAACTGTCATTTACACTGATATCTAAACGTGATTCTGTTCAGCCGTTACAAACCATTCGACGAATGATTGTTCCGGAATGTTCGCCTCAAGGATTATTAAAATCAATGCATCGTACTTTTAGTAAGCAGTGATGAATTTTAAGGCTCACTAACGAATCCATAATTTTTATCTAATTAATTATTTGTTCGTCTATAATTTATCATTTACTTTTGTTCCCTACATTTTGATAAAATCTAATAACAGCTATTTTGCGTTTACAACAGTATCGAATACTAAAAATCGATTAGACTAAATCTAGGTTAATAAATAAATGTAAACTAAGATAGCTATGAACAAATTATATAATGAAACGAATATTTATATTTTTAATTTCAAGTATTGCAACTTTAAACATTAGCGCTCAAACAAAAACAACCCAGTCCCTAAATCTTGACCTCTTAGGTTTACAATATAATTATGAGAAACCTTTAAGCAAAGCTCTTACAATCAATTATCATGGAGGTTTAACAGGAAGTTTAGGATATAGCAGCACCACAATTAATTGGGGTGACGGTAGTAAATATAGCAGTAACGACTGGCAATATTCAGTAAGAGGTATTGTGGGAACCGACTTCAGATATTATTATAATTTAGCCTCCAGAGAAGCCAAAGGAAAAAATACCAGAAAAAACTCGGCAAATTTTCTAGCCTTAGATGTACAGTATATCACTCCCGCAATTATTTCGCATGGAGAAAACAAAGAATACATAGCTTTAGTAACTCCATATTGGGGATTGAGAAGAGTCTATAAAAATAATATTCTTCTTGAATTAAATCTTGGATACAATGTTGGAATGCAAGGAGGCGACTGGGGAGGTTCTCCCAAAATAGACCTTAAGGTTGGTTATACTTTTTAGTAATATCTATAATTAGAGTTATTTGGTCTTATTATTAATGCTGAATAGCTTTTTTTTTAGTTTTTTTGTTAACGAATAAATCACCAAAACATATATTATAAAAACATGAAAAAATCTCTCATTACATGTGGGTTACTTTGTTTTTCAATAGCCTTATGTGCTCAGAAGAACGAATGGAAGGATCCGAATGTCAATCAAGTGAACCGTGCCCCGATGCACACTAATTTCTTTGCCTTTGAATCAACAGATGCCGCATTGAAAGGTTGCAGAAATGCTTCATCCAATTACCTCACGTTAAATGGAATCTGGAATTTTAATTGGGTAAAAAACGCAAATGAACGTCCTTTGGACTTCTGGAAAGTTGGATTCAATGACAAGGGTTGGAACAAGATGCCTGTACCAGGAATCTGGGAAATGAACGGCTTTGGTAAGCCTATTTACGTTAATACCGGATATGCATGGCGCAATCAGTTCGAAAGTAATCCTCCGGCTATTCCCGAAGCTAACAATCATGTTGGTTCATACCGCCGTGAAATTACAATTCCTGCTTCCTGGAACGGAAAAGAAATATATGCTCACTTCGGTTCTGTAACTTCTAACATGTACCTTTGGGTAAATGGCAAATATGTTGGTTATAGTGAAGACAGCAAACTAGAGGCTGAATTTGATCTTACCAAATATCTTAAACCTGGTAAAAACCTGATTGCTTTCCAGACTTTCCGCTGGTGCGATGGAAGTTACCTGGAAGATCAGGACTTTGCACGCCTTTGCGGTGTAGCCAGAGATTGCTATTTGTATACTCGTAATGCTACTCATCTGGCAGATATTCGTGTTACTCCTGATCTGGATGCACAATATAAGGATGCAACATTAAATGTAGAACTTCAGCTGACCAAATCTGCACAAGTAGAACTTAATTTACTCGATAAAACGGGAAAACAAGTAGCTTCAACTACCGTAAATGCTTCCGGAAAAAAAACCGTAACACTTAATGTTTCCAATCCTTTGAAATGGACAGCAGAGACTCCGAACCTTTACACCCTTGAAGCAATTGTGAAGAGCGGAAATAAAGTGCAGGAAGTTGTGCCTGTTAAAGTTGGTTTCCGTAAAATTGAAATCAAGAATGCTCAATTGCTGGTTAACGGACAGCCGGTTTTATTCAAAGGTGCCAACCGTCACGAAATGGATCCTGATAAAGGATATTATGTATCTCGCGAACGTATGATTCAGGATGTTCAAATAATGAAGCAAATGAACATTAATGCAGTTCGTACATGCCACTACCCTAACGATAACTTCTTCTATGAATTGTGCGATAAATACGGTCTTTATGTCATTGCCGAAGCCAATGTAGAATCTCACGGAATGGGCTATGGTGAAAAAACACTGGCAAAGAATCCGTTGTATGCAAAAGCACACCTGGAACGTAACCAACGTAACGTTCAACGCGGGTTCAATCACCCTTCTATTATTTTCTGGTCTTTAGGAAACGAAGCTGGTTTCGGTCCTAACTTTGAAGCATGTTATCGCTGGATAAAGGCTGAAGATAAATCTCGTGCGGTACAGTACGAGCAGGCTCGCCAGAATGAGTTTACTGATATTTTCTGCCCAATGTATTACACTTACGATAATTGTAAGAATTATTGCGAGAACAATCCTAAAAAGCCTCTTATACAATGTGAATATGCACACGCTATGGGTAACTCAGAAGGTGGTTTCAAAGAATACTGGGACCTTGTTCGCAAGTATCCAAATTACCAGGGTGGATTTATTTGGGATTTTGTAGATCAATCTTTTCACTGGAAAGACAAGAATGGAAAAGACATCTACGGATACGGCGGCGACTTTGACCGCTACGATGCTTCCGACAATAATTTCTTCGATAATGGCTTGATTAACCCTGATAGAGTATGGCATCCACATGCTTATGAAGTAGCACACATCTATCAGTCAATATGGGTTAAACCTATTGATCTTCAGAACGGAAAAGTATCTGTTTACAACGAAAACTTCTTCCATGATCTTTCTGCTTACCGTATGGAATGGCAATTGCTTGCTAATGGTGAAGCAGTACAATCTGGTGTAATTAATGATCTTTCTGTAAAACCCCAGGAAACTAAAGAGGTTCAGTTGAGTTATGACTTGAAAAACCTTTGTCCAAAGAAAGAACTTCTTCTTAATGTATCATTTGTTTTGAAACAAGCAGAGAATCTTCTTCCGGCAGGTTATTCAGTAGCTAAGAATCAATTGAGCATTCGTCCATATGAATTCCCTGCAGCAGAGTTGAAGAACCAAGATAAGAGCAACGTAGAAACTCAAAATCCCGTAATTCGTGATAACGACTGGAACTACCTTATTATAGATGGTGCCGATTATTCTGTTGAATTCAATAAATTCACCGGATACCTTACTAAATATACCGTTAAAGGAACCGAACTTATGCAAGATGGAAGCGAACTGAAGCCAAACTTCTGGCGTGCTCCGACTGATAATGATTTTGGTGCAGATCTTCAGAAGAAATATATTGTATGGAAAGATCCTCAAATCACACTTGTTAAGCTTGATAAAGAGATAGTAAACAAACAAGCTATAGTACGTGCTGAATACGATATGAAAGCCGTAAACGCTAAGTTGTATCTTACATACGTAATCAATAACGAAGGAGCTGTAAAGGTTACTCAGAAAATGGTAGTTGATAAAAAAGAAGGTGTTTCTGATATGTTCCGTTTCGGTATGCAGATGCAGATGCCCTATCAATTCGAGATTTCTGAATTTTATGGTCGCGGACCACAGGAAAACTATTCAGACCGTAACAACTTCTCTAACTTGGGTATTTATAAACTTACAGCTGATGAGCAGTTCCATGCTTATATTCGCCCTCAGGAAACTGGTAACAAAACCGATATCCGTTGGTGGAATCAGGTAAATGTTAGTGATAAGGGACTTTCAATTCAATCAGATGCACCGCTTTCTATGTCGGCTTTGCATTACACAATCGAGGGGCTGGATGACGGATTAGAAAAAGACCAGCGTCATGTAACTGATGTTCCGAAAGTGAACTTCACCAATGTTTGCATTGATAAAGTGCAGATGGGTATGGGATGCGTAAATAGCTGGGGAGCACTTCCTAGAGAAGAATACCGTTTACCATTCAAGAACTATGAATTCAGTTTTATATTGTCACCTAAGGTAAATTAAGAAAAAACTAATTAGTGTATTTAGTATATGGGGTTGCTCCGATTTGGAACAACCCCATTTTATTATTAGTAATATCAGCAATTATGCGTCTTTCAGTGCTTTCAATATTGCTTCTTTAGTAAAGCTCATAGCACTTTTTACGCCACATCCCACAATCTCTTGGGGCGATTCAAACTTTTTATTCAGCTTAATACCTGCTAGCTTCTTATTATTAGCTTTACTCACAGCAATCTCAAAATTCTGCCAGTTCCTGTAACCAATATCCTCATGAAATTTGTTCTCTTTATTAGCATCTTTTCCTGTTATAACAAACGTATAATCCGTTTCCTTTATTTTGCTTGTTATAACCTCTTTTGCATGCATTATATCCTCCTTTTTCACTTCATTTGGAGACAAGCTACTAAAGCAAAATTCAAAATCAGGATTAGTATTCCATTCCTCTAACATATGCCTGTATTGACGGTCATTCTCATGATCGTAACTAACGAAAACCTTTTTCCTTACCATTACAATAAAATTTAAGTGATTGATAGTTGAAATGCCAGATACTTTATACTACATTTATTTGTTTTCAGTTTTTATTGGCACAATGAAAAGAGGCACCTTAGTTTTCTTCAACACCGCTTTTGCATCGTCTCCCATAATAATATTTTCGAACCAGTTCCGGCTATGTGCGCCCAGAACAATAACATCCGCGTTAATTTCTTCTGCAGCTTCCAGTATTGACTGAGCAATTACTCCCTCTTTAATCATAGTGTGAATCCATTCGTCACCAAGATGCTTCTTTATCTCATCGAGGAAATAGTGCATAGACATTCTCAGATCTTTAATATGATCAAGCTGAATTTCGTAAGCAGAATAATATTCAACGTAGTAAGTGAGATGTTCATATATCACGTGCAACAATGTGGTTTCAGCATTCATGGCTTTAGCCAATGAATAACCAGCTTCAGCAACACTTTCAGCAGATTTGTCATAATCCAGTGCTATCAATACTTTTTTTATTTTGTTTGTCTCCATCTTGTTTAGATCTTAAATTGTTATTTTAAATCTATTATATAACTCCTATTAACTAAACAATTCAGTGTTTATAAAGATTGATAGATATGATAATATTAACATATAAAAGCAAGAACATTTTTACAAAGCTACTTTGAATGACTTATTTACTATTTTAATCAGATAAGTATGATTGACGGGAAGATAAAATCTAATAATATCATCCGTAGCCTTTACTTTCTGCAATAAAACTCCAACCTCTGAATAGACAGAAATAGCATCTCCATATTCGGTTCCTGAAACCACTATTACATTACTTTCTGTATAAACCTTAATATTTTCTGCTTTAATTTGAGTTGCTGCAGTTTGTTCTTCCTTTATAATATTCGCAAATTCACTCCATACAGTTGCATTCCTATAAGCTGTTAAAGCTTCCATGGGAACATATAATTTACAGATAATTTTATCTACACCATTGAAAGCAGTTGAATATGCACTGGGCGGAGTCAATGCTTTACTATGTATTTCAGTTAAGCCTGTACAAAAAGTGAATGCTTCGTCATCAATAGAATTTACACTAAACGGAATGGTTATAGAGGTTAGACCAGTACAATATGAAAAAGCATTATTCCCAATAAAGGTTACACTATCAGGCATTTTAACTGAAGTCAAACCTTTGCAACCAGAAAATACTCTTTCATAAATATTAGTCACTCCATTGGGAATATTCACGGAAATCAAACTATCACACGAATAAAAAGCCCAGTTTCCAATAGAGGTTACATTGTCAGGAATAGTAACAGACTTTAATCTGTTGCAAAAAGAAAAGGCATTTTCACCAATGGAAGTTACACTATTAGGAATAACGATTGCAGATAGCCCGGTACAATAAGAAAAGGCATAATTTCCAATAGAAGCCACATTACCAGGAATTGTAACAGAAGTCAGTCCGGTGCAATTATAAAAAGCATAATAACTGATAGAAGTCAGGTTATTGGGAATAGTTACCGAAGTAAGCCCTCTGCAGTTATAAAATGCATTATTGCCGATATACGACACATTATCAGGAATAGTAATAGATGTAAGACCAACGCAGCCATTGAAAGCATTGTTACCAATGGCATTTAAGCTATTGGGAACAGAGATTGACGTCAGCCCAGTACAATAAGAAAAGGCACCATCGCCAATTGAGTTCACATTATCAGGAATTGTATATACACTAGATTTTGCAAAAGGATAAGCAATGAGCTGAGTTTTGTTTTTATTGAATAAAACACCATCCAACGAACTAAAAACAGTATTATCTTTCGAAACAATAAAACCTATTAATCCTTTACAATCAGAAAAAACATTATAGCCGATAGATGTTACACTACCTGGAATAGTTATTGAAGTAAGCCCCGAGCAGTAAGAAAATGCATTATTACCTATTGAAGTTACACTATTAGGAATGAGGACAGATGTTAAGCCTGTACAACTAGCAAATGTATTATTACCTATCGATAAAACGCCGTTAGGTATAATAACTGAAGTTAAACCTGAGCAACGGTAAAATGCATTATTCCCAATACCAATTACATTATTGGGAATAGTAACAGATGTTAGCTTGAATAACTGATAAAAAGCATAATCAGGTATTATATTTGCCGAGGCAACCTGGAAAACACCAATTCTGTCGATATAGTAACTTCCGCCTACCTCAATATTAACATCAGCCATATTAATGACAGACAGTTTAGCCATGCTGCGTATCGTACCAATATCAACACCATTAATACTTCCTTTGAGGGTTAGGTCTGTAATTACATCCTTTTGAGATCCTAGTTGGGTACTCAAATTGCCGGCTGTAACATTTACTGTATCAGAAACTACTTGAGCATGCAGACCAAGACTTAACAATATACATGCTATTCCTAATATGTATTGATAAAGAGTAGTTGACCTCATAATAAAACCATTCTACCTATATCAACAAATATAGAATGATAGTAGTTGTTTAATAATTATGTATTTAATTCATTTTAAATCAATTATTTACCAATAAATCTTTATTATATTTTATTCATCTTTGAAAAAAACAAAGAATTGTTAGCTATCATAATATTCAAGTTATTAATAAGATAAACTACTTATTTACAAACAGATATATCAAAACAAAATAAATAAATAAATAAAGTGCGAATATATAATCCACTTAATGTTCAATAATATCTCTGGCGGAGATCCTACAAATTATTGGCGAGACATTTTTCGTTTGATGTACATCTAAGTATACGTTTGATGTATATCAAAAGCATGCTTAGATGTACATCAAACACATACTTAGATGGGGGTCATAATTATAAAATATAACCTATTTGTGGTATTTTACTAATGAGAAATTAACCATATCTTTGCAACAGTTTTTAAAACACAATAGAGATTGGAACAAACTATATGATAGAATTAAAACATGTAACAAAGATATTTCAACAGAAAGACAGGATAACTGCTGCTTTGTCTGATGTTTCGCTCACCGTTCCTGAAGGAAAAGTTCTGGGTGTTATAGGCGAATCGGGTGCGGGAAAAAGTACGCTAATAAGATGTGTGAATCTGCTTGAACGACCATCGTCGGGAGAAGTCTTTGTTGACGGACAAAATCTGATGGAGCTTTCTTCATCCGAATTGGCTAAAGCCAGACGAAATATCGGAATGATTTTTCAGCATTTCAATTTGTTATCTTCGCGAACTGTATTTGATAACATTGCTTTTCCGCTTGAACTGGATAAAACGCCGAAAGCTGAAATCAAAGCAAGAGTAAACGAGCTTCTTAAACTAGTGGGGCTGGAGAAAAAAGCAAACGACTACCCTTCTAAGCTATCCGGCGGACAAAAACAAAGGGTAGCAATTGCACGTACATTGGCCAGCAACCCTAAAGTGCTGCTTTGCGATGAAGCTACAAGTGCGCTCGATCCTGCAACAACGCATTCCATATTATCATTGCTAAAGGAAATCAACCGGCAAATGAACATCACCATCTTGCTGATTACCCACGAAATGGAGGTTGTGAAAGATATTTGTGATGAGGTTGCCGTTCTTCACACTGGAAGACTGATTGAACAAGGAAGTATATCGGAAATATTTTCTACTCCAAAGAATGAATTAACAAAGCAACTGGTAAACTCTTCCGTAAGGATACAAATTCCACTGGATTATCTGGAAAGATTAAATCCCGAGCCAGAACAAGGAAAGAATCTGCTTATTACATTAGAAATTTCGGGGCAATCTATGGCTAATGCAGCATTGTCCGAGGTGGCACGGCTTTACCATACAAACAGTAACATTGTTTGTGGGCAAATGGATTATGCCGGAGGAGCAAAATTCGGAATATTACTAATAGAACTTATAGGTAATAATGAAAATGAGCTTAAAGCGGTTGAATTTTTTAAAGAGAAAAATATAAAGGTAGAGGTTTTAGGGTATGTATAATTCAATGATTGATCTTTTAATTAAAGGTACATGGGAAACTATTTTCATGACCTTCGTCTCCGGATTTTTCGGTTTCGTACTAGGGCTTCCAATCGGCGTTTCACTTTTTATCACAAGAAGAGGACAGATTGAGGAAAATAAAACAGTCAACAGTATATTATCGGTCTTAGTGAACATATTCAGAGCTATTCCGTTTATCATTTTGATTGTCTGGATGATTCCGTTCACACGTATTATTGTAGGAACATCTATTGGAGTAGCTGCGGCATTGGTTCCGCTAAGTATTGGAGCTGCCCCATTCATAGCCCGTATGGTGGAGAATAGCTTGCTGGAAATACCCAACGGACTGATAGAAGCTTCGCGCGCTATGGGAGCCACTCCTCTTCAGATTATAAGAAAGGTATTACTTCCAGAAGCGTTGCCTTCACTTATAAACAGTGCTACAATCACTCTTATTACACTTGTAGGTTATTCTGCAATGGGTGGAGCTGTTGGAGCCGGTGGCCTGGGACAAATAGGTTATCAATACGGATATGTGGGATATGATCTTACAATAATGAATATTGTATTGTGTTTGTTAGTGGCATTTGTATTCCTTATTCAGTTTACCGGCGATTTTATTTCCAAGAAAGTTGATCATAGATAAAAAATAATAAAATTATGAACAGAAAACATTTTTCATTTATAGCACTAAGTGCGATCTGTCTTTTCTTTTTCGCTTCATGCGGAGGGAAAAAGAAGGATGATCCAAACCATATTATTGTGGGTGTAGAATCGGGACCGGAATATGTCGTAGCTCAGACTGCTCAAAAGGTAGCAAAGGAGAAATACGGACTGGATGTAGAACTTGTACAGTTTAATGATTTCATTATGCCAAATACTGCACTTCAGCAGGGAGATATTGATGTAAATGCTTATCAGCACAAATTATTCCTGGACGACCAGGTAAAACAACGCGGATATAAATTTGCCATTGTAGGGCATACATTCATTTATCCTCTTGCCGGATATTCAAAGAAAATTAAGTCGTTGAGTGAATTAAAGAACGGCAGTACCATTGTAATACCTAATGATATCACTAATGGCGGACGCGCTTTATTGCTGCTTCAGAAAGTTGGTTTACTAAAACTTAATGACAAAGCTGGATTTATTCCTAAAGTAGTTGATATTACAGAAAACCCAAAGAGTTTAAAGATCGTAGAGTTAGAGGCTCCCCAACTTCCACGAGTATTAGAAGACGCAGAAGTAACCATTGCCATTATTAATAATACATTTGCAGCACAAGCCGGTCTTTTACTCAAAGATGGTTTGTTTGCCGAAGATAAAGATTCTCCTTACGTAAATCTAATTGTTTCCAGAGAAGATAACAAGAATGCCGATAAAGTGAAAAAGTTCGTCCAGGCTTTCCAATCTGATGAGGTAGCCAAAACAGCTGAAGAAGTATTCAAAGGTGGAGCAATAAAAGGCTGGTGATAAATGTGCATAAAAAAAATAATGCACATTGCACTGAAAGTTCTTTTTATCATGGATAGCAAATCTTGCCGAATATATACGAACACAGATCTGCCCCTGGTTTATATTAAAGTAACATATAAGGAGGAGTTTCTGAGACAAGCAAAGTAGTCAATAGAAATAATCTATTGACTTAAATATATAAACTTAAAGGCAACTGATGAATAAAGCTATCAGTTGCCTTTTTAATTTATTATCTGAATCAACAATGAACGACTAGTATGCTAATGCATCAGCAACAACTTTGGCTAAAGATGTTGTAGGATGTCCAATTAATGCAGAAAGCTGCTTAGTGTCATCAAACAGATCATCTTTAGATGCACCAACATCCCATACGGCAATAGCCTGTGCAAGACCTTCCGGCAAGCCAAGGCTTTTCAGGATATTAGCATATTCTACTTCCGATAAGTTGTTATATGGAATATTCTTCCCCGTCTGGCGAGATATTTCAGCTGCTAAATCGGTCAATGTATATGCTTCATCTCCCGCCAATTCATAAACTTTACCTACCTGACCTTCGCCCGTCAAAACTGTAACAGCAGCTTCAGCATAATCTGCACGAGCCGCAGAAGCTATTTTACCATTACCAGCGCTTCCTATAAATGCCCCGGCAGCAACAGCTCCTTTTACAGAACCTGTATAGTTTTCAGTATACCATCCGTTACGTAATACTGTATGCGAAATTCCCGACGCCTTTAAAGCTGCTTCTGTTGCTAGATGCTCTTCGGCAAGACTTAGAGTAGATTTATCAGCATGAAGTAAGCTGGTATATACAATCCATTTAACTCCTGCTTGTTTAGCTGCATTAATTACATTACTATGTTGTAAAGTACGTTGCCCTACTTCACTACTCGAAATCAGTAATAAATGATCAATGCCCTGCAACGAAGTTACCAGATTCTCCGGCTCATTATAATCAAATGCTCGGACCTCCACTCCTAAGTCTGCAGCCTTATCCGGTGTACGTACTAAAGCTACAATATTTTCTGCCAATACTTTCTCTTTTAATTTTTCTACTACAATGCGACCCAATTGTCCTGTCGCTCCTGTTACTCCAATTTTCATTTTTAATTTCTTTTTTAGTTCTTAATAATATGAATTAAGTTAGAATTGCCAGCTCAATAAAATAATCCTTTGAAAGGAAAAAATAATAATTTATTAAACTCTGACATCTTATGCTATAGTTAAATAAGCACAAAACAAATAGACAGTTTATACAGCTAACTAGCTTTGTATCTACTTTTGTTACGCAAAGTAACTAATAATAGTATATATTTGTAACAGGTTACTTTTACGTAACAGATAAAATAGCAGTAACCAATTAGTAACCATTATGGCAAAATCGGAGAAAAAAATTAATTGTCCTGTCACAGCTACTCTTGAGCTGATAGGTGGTAAGTGGAAAACCATTATTTTATATTGTCTTTCGTCAAGTACAAAGCGTTTTGGCGAAATAGCTGTCCGTATACCAAACATCTCGCGAAAAGTACTCACGGAACAACTAAAAGAATTGGAAAATGATGGATTGATTTTGCGAGAGCACTACAAGGAAATTCCTCCACGTGTAGAATATTCATTAACCGATCTTGGAAAAAGTCTTTCTCCGGTATTTCATGAATTAGAAATATGGGGAACCGAAAATGTATTGAATAAATAGAAAATTGGATTGATCTCAGGATTTCGGTATAATCCGGTATAAGCCCCAATAATTAATGGCTCAGTATAAAAAGTTGTGGGATAAGTGTTAATTCTTTATCTTTGAACAATGAATAAAATGAATTCTCCTAGCATCGCTGAAGTTCTATCATTGTTTTTACCTGATGGTATCCTTGAATACTTTGATATTGTATCTGAAATCACTCAAGAGACATGCTTTATCTTGTGTTTAGAAGAAAAGAATATTGTTCCTGATGAAATCTCTACCTTAAATCTTCATTCTCATGGCTTTCATCCTGAGGTAGAAGTTCAAGATTTTCCCATCAGAGGCAAAGCTGTTTATCTTCGTATAAAAAGACGCAGATAGAAAGATATTGATACTGGAAAGGTTTATTCTCGAGATTGGAGAATCGTTGCTCACGGAACTCGCATTACTGCAGAGTTCGGTTCTTTTTTAAAAGAGTTACTTAGACAATAATGCTGTCAGTGCACAATCTGTAGCTTCCTTCAATAAACTTGATGGCAAGCAGCTACAACGATACTATAAAGATGCATTAAGTGATTTTCATTCATGGAATCAACTATCTCATGCAGAGGATTATCTTCTTTATTCCAAAAATATAGGTCCTAATCTATGTATTGATGAAACCTCCTTCTCATGTGGTGAACTCTATACCCTTCTATTAAACAGAGATGCTCACGGAAAGAAGGGCAGTATTATTGCTATTGTAAAAGGTACTAAAGCTGATACGGTTACAGAGATAATTAAAAAGATACCTATAAAAGAAAGATGCAAAGTACGTGAAGTAACATTGGATATGTCTCCAAGCATGCAGAAGATTATCCGATCATGTTTTCCTAAAGCAACCCAGGTTGTTGACAGATTCCATGTTCAGAAACAGGTATTCGATGCATTACAGGACTTACGCGTAGCTTATAGATGGCAAGTTATAAGAGAGGAAGAGAATAAGATCAAAGAAGCTAAAAGAAAAGGTATAGAATATAAATCGAAAGAATTAGAAAATGGTGACACACTCAGGCAATTACTTGTCAGAAGTCGGTTTCTTCTATTTAAAACACCTAATAAATGGGGAGAATCACAAAAACAAAGAGCTGAAATTTTGTTTAACTATTTTCCAGATATAAAACACATGTACTATCATTGTATAAGAATTGGGAGTATTTTCTCGCAAACAAAAGATAAAAATATGGCACGTTTAAAGTTTGCCAAATGGTATGAGGAAGTAGAGAATCAAGGGTATCCTAACTTCTCAGCAATAATATCTATGTTTGAGAATCACTCGGAGAGAATATTAAACTATTTTGAAAATCGAAGTACTAACGCAGCTGCAGAATCTTTTAATGCTAAACTAAAGGCTTTCAGAGCATCGTTTAGAGGAGTAAATGATATGAAATTCTTTCTTTACAGAGTGGCTAAAATTTACGCATAAACTGATGAAACTTTTAACATTCCCACAAAATTATTGACTGATCCAATTAATGCTGGACATAAAAACAAAAACGTCGATAATCAATTGATTATCGACGTTTTCTTATATAAAGCCACACCAGTGATGTGATGAAACTCCGTATGACATGATTTGAGTGCCCGCCCTCTTTGTAATCCACCGGCATAAATGCTACCCGAAGGTTGTGGCCCGCCATTGAGAATCGAAGCCTGTCTCGGTTTTCAGATTAATTTGATGAGTTTCCCAGTCAAACTAATGTGGCTAAAACTGTCTTCTTTTCTACTACAAATATAAGCTTTTTCTATCTATGTAACAAATAAAAATGAATAATTGTTTTAATAAAAAAACAATTAGTTTGCAGGCAGAAAAAATAAAAGCGCTAATACCCAGCATAACTGGATATTAGCGCTTAGCAAATCTCTTAAATTTATTAAGCAGCTTTTGCTTTAGCAACCACAGCCTTGAAAGCTTCTGGATGATTAACAGCTAAGTCTGCTAATACCTTACGATTTATTTCGATACCAGCTTTATGTAAGCCGCCCATTAGCTTAGAATAAGACATTCCTTCTAAACGAGCTGCAGCATTAATACGCTGAATCCAAAGAGCACGGAAGTTTCTTTTCTTGTTTCTACGGTCACGGAATGCGTAAGTCAAACCTTTTTCCCAGGTGTTCTTAGCAACGGTCCAAACATTTTTTCTTGCACCAAAATAACCTTTGGTAAGGTTCAAAATTTTCTTTCTTCTTGCTTTTGAAGCAACATGATTTACTGATCTTGGCATAGTTTTAATCTTTTTGAATGTTAGCGTCGCAACTTCACGTAGCGAACTTAAAGCTAATGCATTCGGTTAATACTTAATAATTCGATTGTACGCTTTTGATTACTTCATTGCTAAAAGAGACTTAACCTGACCTACATTAGTTGCATCAACTGTTGTAGAGTAACACAAGTTTCTTTTTCTCTTTTTGCTCTTTTTAGTCAAAATGTGACTGTGAAAAGCGTGCTTTCTTTTGATTTTACCTGTTCCGGTAAGGGTAAACCTTTTTTTAGAACCGGAGTTAGTCTTCATCTTTGGCATCTTGATTATTTTTTAATTATTAATATATGGTAACGCACTATACCCGCGCGTTATACATTTCTTATTTTTTCAAACAATTATTCCGCTTCATTAGTTGTTTCCTCAGGTTTTTCAACCTTAACTTTAACAACCTTCACTTCTTTTGGTGCAACAGGTTTCTTAACTTCTTTCTTTTTAGGAGATAAGAAAATTGTCATCTTCTTACCTTCAAGTATAGGAAGTTGTTCTACTTTTGCAAAATCTTCAAGATCGTTTGCGAAACGAAGTAACAAGACTTCGCCTTGTTCTTTGAATAGAATAGAACGTCCTTTAAAGAATACATAAGCTTTTACTTTATCACCATCTTCAAGGAATCCTTTTGCATGTTTCAACTTAAAGTTATAGTCATGATCATCAGTCTGAGGCCCGAAACGTATTTCTTTCACATTAACCTTTACCTGCTTAGCTTTTTGTTCCTTTTGACGTTTCTTCAACTGATAAAGGAACTTTGAATAATCAATAATTCTACAAACAGGAGGAACTGCGTTTGGAGAAATTTCTACTAGATCCATTTCTCTATCCTCTGCCATCTTTAAAGCCTGGAATAAAGGATAAACCTTTGGTTCGATATTATCATCTCCAACTAAGCGTACTTCCTTGGCACGAATCTGCTCATTTATTCGGTGTTGCTCTTTTAAAACCTCTTTCTTCATTCAATAACTATTAGTTCCTTTTCGTTTTTTCTTTTATATTCAGTTAGCGGGTGCAAAGTTACCACTTATTTATCATATTTTGAACTTCTTGAGTCAAAATATTTGCAAATTCTTCAAATTTCATAGTTCCTTTATCGCCTTCTCCTTGTTTGCGAACTGCAACTTCACCATTTTCTGCTTCTTTTTCGCCAACAACTAACATATAAGGAATACGTTTCATTTCATTATCGCGGATTTTACGACCAATTTTTTCGTTTCTATCATCTACAATAGCACGAATATCATTCATATCAAGGTATTGTTTTACCTTCTCTGCATAGTCATTAAATTTCTCACTGATAGGAAGAATTGCTACCTGATCTGGAGTTAGCCATAATGGGAATTTACCACCAGTATGTTCTATTAGTACAGCAACAAAGCGTTCCATAGAACCAAAAGGTGCACGGTGTATCATTACAGGACGATGTTTCTGGTTATCAGCTCCTGTATATTCAAGATTAAATCTCTCTGGCAAGTTATAATCAACCTGAATAGTTCCAAGTTGCCATTTACGACCAATAGCATCACGAACCATAAAATCAAGCTTAGGACCATAGAAAGCAGCTTCACCAAGTTCCACTTTTGCTTTCAAGCCTTTCTCTTCACAAGCTTCAATAATTGCTTTTTCTGAACGTTCCCAGTTATCATCGCTTCCAATATATTTTTCACGATTATTTGGATCGCGAAGTGAAATCTGTGCTTCAAAATTCTCAAAGTTCAAAGACTTAAATATGATGAAGATAATATCCATAACTTTTAAGAACTCATCCTTCACCTGATCTGGTCTACAGAAAATATGAGCATCATCTTGCGTAAAGCTACGTACACGTGTTAATCCGTGAAGTTCCCCACTCTGTTCATAACGATATACTGTACCAAACTCTGCAAATCTCAATGGAAGATCTTTATATGAACGAGGCTGCCATTTATATATTTCACAGTGGTGAGGGCAGTTCATTGGTTTCAATAAGTATTCTTCTCCCTCTTCTGGTGTATTAATTGGTTGGAATGAATCTTTTCCATATTTAGCATAGTGGCCAGAAGTAACATAAAGTTGCTTGTTACCAATATGAGGAGTCATTACCTGCTGATATCCAAAACGGCGTTGAATCTTCTTAAGGAAATCTTCAAGGCGAAGACGAAGTGCTGTTCCTTTTGGTAACCACATTGGAAGTCCTTTTCCTACCATTTCAGAGAACATGAACAATTCCATTTCCTTACCAATCTTACGGTGGTCACGTTTCTTTGCTTCTTCTAGTATAACTAAATATTCATCAAGCAATTTCTTTTTTGGGAAAGTGATACCATAGATACGAGTAAGCATTTTCTGATCTTCTCTTCCTCTCCAGTAAGCACCTGCTACAGATGTTAGCTTGATAGCTTTAATCTTTTCAGTATTCATTAAGTGAGGACCACGACAAAGATCTGTAAAAGCACCCTGAGTATATGTAGTGATGGTTCCATCTTCTAGTTCTGAGATTAACTCGCACTTGTAAGTTTCACCTCTTTCACCGAACATTTTCAAAGCATCAGCTTTATTAATTTCTTTTCTTACAACAGCTTCTTTTTTTGCGGCCAATTCTGCCATCTTTGCTTCAATAGCAGCTAGATCACTTTCTTTGATAACTGCTTCTCCTGGATCTACGTCATAATAGAAACCGTTTTCAATTGCAGGACCAATTCCGAACTGTATGCCTGGATATAATTCCTGTAAGGCTTCAGCCAGCAAGTGTGCACTAGTGTGCCAAAATGCATGCTTTCCTTCTGCATCATCCCACTTATATAGAACAACCGATGCGTCTGAATTTATAGGACGAGCTAAATCATATGTTTCACCGTTTACACCACAAGCTACAACATCCTGTGCCAATCGGCTACTAATACTTTCTGCAATCTGCAGACCATTGACTCCTTCATTATATTCACGAACAGAGCCATCTGGAAATGTAATCTTTATCATAATGGTTTAATTATTTTTCATTTAGGCTTACAAAAGTAGCTATTTCTTTTTAATTACACTTATTTTCAAATAAAAATGTTAGTGTTTTTGTTCTGTAAAGCGCTTAATGACATTATAGGCAGATACAATACCTAATTCACCAGCTTTACTTAGGTCTGAAATACCTTTTTTATTATTTCCGGAGAAGATTAATGTTAATCCTCTATTAAAATATGCTTCTGCAAAATTTGGATCAAGCGAAATGGCTTTATCATAATCGGCTATTGCAGAACGATAATCTTTCAGCATACAAAGTACATTTCCACGATTATAATATGCATAGACGAAATCGGGTGCTAGCTGAATAACTTTATCCAAATCTGATTTAACTATATTATATTCCGGAGTCCGCACATCAACTTTCTTCAACCCAGTTTGTACTTCTGCTGTCTCAGAATTCTGATCTTCTGATTTTTCAAATTCTAACTGTTTCCAACGTATCAATGAACGGTTAAAATATGCCGGAAAGAATGAATTATCGCAAATAGTAGCCTGAGTTAAATCTTCAATAGCATTTGTAAAATCCTGAACCAAATAAAAATCAATTGAACGAGCAAAACGTTTTGCTGCATTTTTAGGATGTTTCACAATATCCGTTGTCCGCTCATCAATAGAAGCAAAATGAGTTTTAATTTGTTTCTCGGTAAGAGGAGTCTCCATATTGGTAATCAAAAGTCGTTTAGGGACAGCTCCTGAATTACTTAAGTCATCAATAAACTTGTTATATTTTAAATTTCGTGTTATCTCACTTACCTTTTCATAGTAAGTCAAAGCAAACATTGGTTCCAGCTTTATTTCAACATTCTTATCCTGAACCTTACCACGATACTCGCTCTTATATTTCTGTTCAGTTTCAGAATCATCAGCAACAACGATCTTTCCGTAATTTTCCATGTCTTTATCGGATTTCTTACGTGTTTTATCAGATTTCGCCGCTTTCTTTCCTTTATCAAGACCATATCTTTTATCAAGTTGGGCTTTCATAACTTTGAACTCATCCAAATCCGCTCCTTTATAGTCACCTATTTTTCTTTTGGCTTCAGCCCGATTATAATAACCGGCTAAGAAATTAGGATATTCTTTAATAACAGCTGAATAATCTCTGATAGCTCCACGATAATCTCCTGTCTGAGCACGAAGAATACCTCGGTTAAAGATAGCCATCATATTATCGGGTTCCATCTTTATCACAAAATCAAAATCTTCTATTGCTCTGTTATCATCTCCTACCCGAGCTCGCAAGAGTCCGCGATTATAGTGTCCTATAAAATTATTTGGATCTATATCTAATGCTATATCATAATCTTCCATCGCCCCTTGTAGCTTATTCTGATGGAATCGAGCTAATGCCCTATTTATATAATTTCCGGAATTTTTAGTATTTAAATATGTTGCCTGATCATAATCAGCTTCTGCATCTTTATATTTTCCTTGCTGAAGCTTTATTGCTGCACGCGATGACCAAACATCAGCATCATATTTATCAATAGACAAAGCCAAGTCATAATCACTCATTGCTTTAATTGTATCTTTTTGCTTTAAAGATACTTCGGCACGCATTAAATAAGCTTTAGTATACTGAGGAGAAAGAGCTATTAACTTTGACAGATCAGCTTCTGCTCCTTTAAAATCGTCTTTAGATATTTTGCAAAGAGCAAGATTATGCCAAAGACCTACGTTCTCGGGATCATAGCTCAAAGCTTTGGTATAATCCTCTATTGCACCATCATATTTTTGCTGCTTTATACGGGATAAACCTCTGATTTGATATGCATTAACCACAAACGGATTTCGTTCTATAGCAGATGAGCAATCAGATTCCGCTCCTTGAAAATCATCCAGATTTATTTTTGCAAGAGCACGAAAAAAGTACGGCTCATACAAATATGGTTTTGCACTTACTACCTGATTAAAGTATTGAATAGAAAGAACATAGTCTTCAAAATATAATGCATTGCGGCCAATTGCCATTACACGTTCCGTGTTTATTTGGGCAGAAACTACAGCAGGAAATAATAGTAGGTATATTAAAATTCTCTTTATCATTTATTTTTCATCTAAGGGCGAAACAAAATTAATGATTTCGATTGAAGTAACAACGTTTAGCATTTTTTTTTCAAGCTAGAAAGGCTTTTTTCACTTATTAAAACAGAAAATAATTATAACATTCATGATTTAAAAGTAATAAAGGACTTTTTATCAATCTAAAAAACGATTTAAAAGATAAAAAGACGCATCTTTATAAATTAAAAGATGCGTCTTTTTAAGAATATTATTTTAAAGTTAAAATAGCTATTTGATAGTTTTAACCTTATATGAACATCTGGCTTTACCATTAATCATAGCATTCAATTTACCTTTAATCATTTGTTTACGCAAAGGAGATAAATTATCAATAAATAAGCCCCCTTCCAAATGTTCAAATTCATGCTGCATTACGCGTGCCAGATAGCCTTCTACATATTCATCATGTTCCACAAAGTTCTCATCCATATATTTCACATGAATTTTATTTGCTCTATTCACAGTCTCATGAATTCCAGGCAAACTGAGACATCCTTCTTCCATAGACACCATTTCGCCTTCAGTCTCAAGAATATGGGCATTAATATAAGCCTTATTAAAATCTTTATATTCAGGATATTCATCAGAAAGGACATCAAGACTGATCACCACAACACGGATAGAGAGTCCAATCTGCGGAGCAGCAAGACCAACACCATCAGCCCTATGCATTGTATCAAACATATTTCCTATCAGTTCTTTTAAGTTCGGATAATCAGGAGTTATATCCTCTGCAACTTTTCTTAAAACTGGTTGGCCATATACGTAAATAGGTAAAATCATTATTATTCTGTATTATATTAACAAATTGTTTCTCTAGTGTTATCTTCTACTTTCAAGATACGACTGCAAAATAATCGTTGCACTCACTTCGTCAACAAGCTCTTTACTTTGTCTATCTTTCTTTTTCAATCCAGCTTCAAGCATTGTACGATGTGCCAAAACTGAAGTAAAACGTTCATCAACAAATTCTATAGGTATATTAGGAAGAATTTTCTTTAAACGTTGAACAAACGGTTTAATATAATTCATACTTTCAGAAAAATCATTATTAAGCTGCTTTGGAAGTCCTATCAATATTAAATCAACCGGTTCTTTAGCTGTATATTGTACTAAAAAATCGGGCAACGTATGGCTAGGCACTGTTGTCATACCATTTGCAATAATTTGCAAAATGTCAGTTACAGCGATACCTGTTCGCTTTCTTCCATAATCAAGTGCTAATATTCTTCCCATAATTTTATAAATGCAAAAATACAACAAATTATTTATATAAGCATCTGCTGAACAAAAAAGTACAATATTATGTCCAAAACTTAATTAAAATTACGGTTTAGTTATATGGCATCACACATTCTTTCACCGGCTTCACTATTTTATCATTATCGATTCCAAAGTAGAATTGCGGCTAGGTAGGCTGATTATATCGTGCATCTGCGTATCCCCACTTAATAAAGAAATCATATCTTCAGGAAAGGAAGGAAAAAGGTCTGATATTTCATAAGAGGTAAGATAAATCCGAAGTTTATTATTCTCTTTTAGTCTCCAGACTACATCTTAACGCAAGTCATCGAGAAAATCTGCAGCTAAACATAAATTAGCTTTAGATCTCTTGTTCGATAGATAACAAATAAGGTGTGTAGTAAGAGAATTCAAGTAATATTGTAGCACACAAACAACAAGCAGGAGTATTGTGTCGTAAAGATTGCTAAGACTCAGTTATTCAAGGCTATTTGAAAGACTACCATTATCAAGAGAGATGAGATACATCGATAATACGTAATTAAAGATAATCAGACTATCATTATCAAAGGTGGTGAAATCGATGACAGAGACGCATATACAAAAAAAAGAATCCCATTCATTCCTCAATGAACAGGACTCTTTGATAAAACGGCAGCTACCTACTCTCCCACTGTTACGCAGTACCATCGGCGTGATCAGGCTTAACTTCTCTGTTCGGAATGGGAAGAGGTGGAACCCTGATGCTATAGCTACCTTAATATTTTTAATT